>VMHT01002128.1_pt1 | contig 58298 bp, 91 predicted proteins | sample 4693611 | NCBI WGS metagenome assembly VMHT01 (sample SAMN12280063, study PRJNA550983) | marine metagenome | isolation source: seawater sampled from same location over 5 years 0.02-0.2 micron viral filtrate | place: USA: collected off the coast of southern California halfway between the port... ... | reverse complement strand
ATATATTGACCGTAGTGTGTAAAAACACTATAATCACAATGTTAACCTTTAAAGGAGAAAATAAAAAACATGAAAAAAATAATAATAATGTTAACTTTTTTCTTGTCTCTTATTGTTACTGAGTCTAGGGCAGAAGTTAAAACTTTAGACATCTACACACTAGGTAGTGCGAGCGGATCATACCACAGAAGTAATGTGCTGATCAAAGAATTGCTCGAGCAACAAGGTGTTAAAGTAGGTGAAGTGAAAGTTATGAACAACTGCAGAAACTTCAGTGCGATATACGACAAGATCAATTCACCAAGCATTTTCTTGACTGATGGATTATACCAAGGTCAGCCAGGAGAAGTTTGTGATACACCAACGTCAAAGAAAAACGTAATATCTCAAAGAGCTATGTCGGTTTTACTACTTTGTGGTCAAGGTGTTGGCCTTAATGAGTTCACAGATCCGTCTAATGACATCAAGGTGGCGTTTACGAAAAGTATGCCTGCCAAGAAGATCACTGACGCCTGGGGAAACTTTTTAGGCAAGACTGTGACAGCAGTGAAGTACAATTCCAGTGGAGAGATATCTGCCGCGTTGGCCAACGGTGAAGTGCAATATGCATTAACCTGGACTATGCACGGACTAAAAAGTGTAAGAGATAGCAATTTAAATTGTTTCGCACACACGGGTCCTGCAGATCTATTGGCTTTGGACGGGGTATCAAAAATTCCTAGTTACACGGACACCTCTTTGAAAGACATGCCTTTCATGGGCATGAGTGTGTACGGGTGGTATGAAGGCGTAGGTATGTCAAACAAAGAAGCTAAAGCATTAAAGAAAATGATGAAGAAAGCAATTGACTCACCGGAATGGAATGAACATTCATTCAACGCTAGATACTTTCAGGTAAAGCACAGGAAAGCGTATTCTTGGGCAAAGAAAAACAAGGACATCTGGATCGAATTACAGAACTAATGTCTAATGGAATCGTTATTGATAATAGACACCCAAAACGATTACATAAATCCTTTGGGGGTGTGTGCTAAAAACAGCACCCCCTTGGACCATACTCGAACAATCGAAAACATAAAGACTTTAATAACAAATTTTGATAAAAAAAATCTGCCAGTAATTTGGATAATGATGGAATGGCCCACAGACATCAAAGATCAGTCACCTGTATGGATAGCACAATACAAGAAAGAATTAGGTAGTGATGTGCCGTTTCCGGTAAGAGTAGGAACATGGGGTTGGCAAATAGACGATAGACTTGATGAAGCTAAGAAAAAATTCCACCACGTTGTCAGCAAAACTAGAAGTAGTGGCTTTTTCAAAACTGATCTTAACAAAATCTTAAAAAATTTACAAGTGACTCACACGTATCTGTGTGGATTTTTTAGCCATGGGTGTGTAGAAGCTACGGCCAGAGATAGCACAATGCATGACTTTTACACAAGCGTTGTGGCAGATGCCTGCGGATACAAAGATAAAGGGTTACACAACAACGCCATTGCGGTAATGTCTTCGAGACATCAAGTAACCAACACAGGCGAGCTAAATGTTTGACCTTTTCATCACAGGATTTTTAGGAACGTTACTGGGATCCATAACTGCTGTGATCCCAGGACTGGGAATACTAACAGCACACATGATGGTTTGGCCATATCTGATGACTTTAGGTTGGCAAGAATTACTTCTATTCTATGCTTGTTGTTTGACCGCCACACAATTCTATGGTAGTGTGATAACTTTGAAATTAGGTATACCAGGTGAACTCAGTAGTTTTCCTTTGTTGAGTAGTCGTCCTCATCTAGTAAAAGAAGGGCTAATAGACAGCACTGTGAAGACAACAGTGTTTGGTAGTGCAATAGGGGGTATCGTTGGATTGTTTATAATGTTATCTGCCCTTGTGGCTGTAAAATATTTCCCGTATTTTGCGAGAGCGGAGGTGTTGCTTGGAATACTATTGACAGCATGTGTCATAATAACTTTTACTGCTAATAACCGTTGGTACATCAACGCCACGCAAATTGTTATCGGTGCATTCCTATCCACTGTTGGCATAAATGAATTGACCGGCGATATTAGGTTTGCATTTGACAACAAATGGCTCACCCTAGGAATACCACTTCTACCTTTATTTGTTGGTCTTCAGATCCTACCAGTAGTATTAGAAATTCCTGTACTACGGAAAATAAGGAACGAAGTCAAAATAGCACTCAACATAACGAAACACATTAAAAAGATAAAATGGATTGACTGTATCAGGCACTCCTTTATAGGATCCATCTGTGGTCTTATTCCAGGAGCAACAGTGGTACTGGCAAGTCAAATTAGTCATGCGTTAAGCCTCAAGAAATACAAGAAAGACCATGTCACGGCCTGCACAGCTGTCGAGACGTCCAATAACAGTGCGGCCATAACGGCACTAATGCCTTTGCTTTTCCTAGGCATACCCATTACTGTTAGTGAAGCATTCATACTTGAATTTGCTGAAGCAAAAGGATTCAGTGTGGCGGGTGCTAGTTCGCCGGAATTCATTACTTCGATAGTGACAGCATTATTTCTAGCAATAATTTTTTGTACATTGACGGCATTTAAACTGAGAACATACATCAGCATGTTTGTTGATAAGTTTGGACCATTGGTTTTAATCATTATTGTTATTTGGATGATCATATTGACAGTTTCAGAGGCAGGCAAACTTTATCAGATTGGTTATCATACAGCAATTTTGATAACTTGTGGTGCTGTTGGATTGCTTACACGAATCAAAGACTGGAGTCCTTTGTTCTTTACATTTTTAGTTTTTGGTATGATGGAGCAAAGCCTAGGGAGGATCTTGATTTTATACTAATGGCATATCTTGGTTGGATAGTTGATGGCAAACTTCATGCCATAAAGACACAGGCTCTACTTGCCGCACACGATCTGTGTGTCAAAGAGAAGTTGGACCCTAGTAAACATCTCTGGGGCAAAATTTATTACTCTTGTTATGATGATATTTGGAATAATGTTACAGAATCAGAAATGGCATTCTTTGAACTTTGCATGATGAGAGCAAGACAGATCAGACAGAAACACAGTTATTTTAGATTATGGTACAGTGGAGGGGTAGATAGCCATACAGCATTGTTGTCTTTCTTGGCCGCAGGTTGTCCTCCAGACGAGATAGCAATAAGCAAGGGAAGTTCTTTTGGTGACACAGACGCTGACCACGAAATTACCAATGGTGCACTACCTTGGCTAAAGAAAAATAATTTAGGACACCTTGTAAAATTTTATGAACTGGATGATGAATTCTGGACCAAGAGCTATAATCCAAATGAAGATTGGTTGTTGGAGAGAGGAGTTACGAATCTTAGACCATTGAATGTCAACCTATTACAAAATTTCGGAATGGTTGCCAAAGGCGCAAACGTGATGGGCTTTGAAAAACCTTTGGTGTACAAAATAAAAGGTGAATGGTATATGGCTATGTTAGATAGTTCAGGTGATTGGATAGGCGATGTGCCTGAATTTGAAGGTTTCTACATAAGTCCGGACCTTCCTGAATTACACATAAAACAATCACATCTATTGTGTAAGTGGGCGGACAGTAAAGAAAATTATTACAATGCTCTCATGGACTATTCAACAAATGATGCAGTGTGGGAACGTAATAGAGCTATGGGAAGACTAGATAGTGCAAGTGTGCATTGTGAACAGGCACTATGGAAAAGCACAGCAAGAGCAGGAGTTATGACTTGGAAGCAGAAAAAATTATATGATGTCTATAAAGAGAACAAAAAAGAAGTAGTAGGGCACTATGATGATGTCATGAGGCATTGGCATGACAAGTTTCATTATGTGATGAACGACAGGTCGATCTACTCTCATCTAAAAGGGATATGGGGTGTGTGGATAAATTTAAACACAGGCAAAAAATACACTGTGGATCAGTTGTTTCCTAAAGGATTTAATCTTTCTTCAAGTTCTCTGTAAGTTTCTTCTCAAGTTCAAGGTATCCACCTAGGTGTTCTCCGTCCAGCCAAATTTGAGGCATGGTCCTTGCATTAGGAACCATTTCTAAAAGATCCTGTATTTTATGGCCTTCTGCTATATTTTTTTCTTCGTATTCTATTCCTTTACTCTTTAAGAGTCTTTTGGCCTTTTCACAAAAAACACAGGCCGGTTTACTCCATACTACTGCTTTCATTCATCGTCTCCTAATGTTTGTTTTGCTTTGAACCATCCATAAAACACAAGATCGAACCATAGCCAATTTATTATAAATCCTAGTTTAGTGAAATGCAATCCTAAAATATATCCTGGTAAGAAAAACATAACGACCCAAAACGTGATTAGATATCTTCTCACATAGTTGTGAGGTATAGCCCAGAATATCCAATTGCTTATCATAACATTAATTATTGATTTTGTCCAGTAAGAATCGTATCTTTGGAATATCCTTGATGCCTTTGATATGTAAAATTAATTTTATTAATGGACGTAATACTTTATGGAATGATATAAGTTTTAGTGTGTATTTGTAAAAGTCCTGAATAATGTTAAAGCACTCCTCTACATCTTGCCTATACTGATCAAATTTCAGTGGATCCTCTGAAAGCCTTAAGAGAATGGTGTTGAATCTAGCAGTTGCATAATCAAGTGTTCCTGTATAACGGTCAATGTGTCCAGGAGTCACGTCCTTTACAAACTGCATAACAGTTTGATTTTGTTTGACGTACTCCTTTAGATCCATTACTGCTTTTTGACTTTGACCTGTAATGGGAAGTTTTCTTGCCTTGCCGCTAGAGTTGTTTCTATGCCCTTTTGTTCAGCAACCTCATGCACGTATGATCCAACTATACCTTGTCCGTCCTGATGTATATTTGTTGTTATCTGCTGTGCTTGTTCAGGTGTTTTGTTATAGATCTGCTTTAGTACTTTGACGACGAACTCCATGGTCGTGATGTTGTCATTTAGGAATATCACATCGTACATTCCAGGCTCGTCAAGTTTAATTTTTTCTTTAGTAAGAGTTTGTATATCTGTCATATCTTGTATCATCCACTATTATAACACATTGTTAATAATTGTCAATTAGGATAGGGTGTTTACCACCCTATCCATTTGTTTTGCTTTACTTGATATCGATAGTCTTCGCTTTTTTGTGTTCTGGAATTATTCTCTCCAGGCTCACTTTAAGCAAACCATCTTTCAGTTCTGCACCTTTGACCTCAACATCATTTGCAATGGTAAATGACTTACTGAAGAATCTTTTGCTGATTCCTCTGTGTAGGACTCCGTTGTCATACTTGTCAACTTCCTCTGCATCATCCTTGTTGGTTTTAGATTTTACTGTAAGTTGATTCTCTTTGTATTCAACTTCAATGTCATCTTTACCAAAACCTGCAAGTGCAAGTTCAACGTCGTAGGTGTTATCTCCAGTTTTTACTATGTTGTATGGTGGGAAGTTTGCTCCAGTTCTAAAGAAGCCATCATCCATCATATGCTCAAAGTGGTCGAACATATCATCAAACCCTACGGTTATTGGTCTTAGGTTATTAAAAATAGATAGATTGTTTTTCATGTGCTTTCCTCCTATTGTTAAGCGAGTTAATGTATTGAAGATCCTATCTATAGCAATCTTCAACTGTATTTATTATAACATATATGCACTATATGTCAAATAGCGACCTTTTTGGTAAATTATTTGCCTCTTTGCGGACGCATAGAAATGTTGCTGTCACGTTCTCTACGCAGTTTCCTAAGTACTTTTCTTTTTTCCTTGGCTTTTTCTCTTTTGATTTCAGATGGTTTTTGGAAAGTATTGTTTGCTCTGATTTGATCTATGAATTTGTCTTCTTTGATCCACCTCTTGATCTTTCTGTATGCCCTTATGGCATCCTCGCCCTCTCTCACTTCTACATAGTAACCTTGGAAACCCAAAGGTCTTTCAGTCTTCTTGAACTTGGGTCTAGTTTTGTTTTTTTGATATTCCATTTGCTTTTTTAAATACTAACACAGGGTCGGCTCCGCTGTCAACCACCGCATTAGTTATCTGTATTTTACTGACTCCTCTGTTTCTCATCTCTTCGGCATCAAACTGATATGGCAGAACCACTGTGTCTACTACATTTTTCAGTCCCCTTGCGTTGGTACCCAGCTCCTTGGCCTTACGTGCTATGCTCTGCTTCGCCTCTTTGGTAAATTCAATGTCTATATTGTCCAGTCCAAACAGATAGTGTGTCTGTTTTAGTATGGCGTTCTTTGGTTCAGTCAAGATACGGATCAACTGTGATTCATCTAATGGGTCTATACTGGTAAGCATCGAGAACCTACCAACAAACTCAGGGATCAGTCCATACTTAATTAGATCCTCGGGTTGCACATCGGAAAGATAATTTTTCTCATCCTGCTCTTTCAGTTGCGTTCCGAACCCTATACCACCTGATGCTTTTTTTCTTCTAATCTGTTTCTCTAGTTCTGTGAATGCACCTCCAACTATAAAAAGAATGTTGGATGTGTCTATGCTGATGGTTTGCTGATCGGGGTGTTTCCTGCCACCATGTGGCGGAACCCTACACTCTGTGCCCTCCACTATCTTTAATAAACCCTGCTGTACTCCCTCTCCTGATACATCTCTGGTCAGTGATGTGTTCTCACCTTTCCTACATATCTTGTCAATCTCGTCTATGAATATGATTCCTTTTTGTGTTTTTTCTATATCACCATCAGCGTTTGCGTATAGTTTCTGCACAACGTTCTCTACGTCTTCTCCCACGTAACCTGATTCGGTCAGCGTGGTCGCGTCTGCTATCGCAAAAGGAACGTCCAAATATTTTGCTATGGTTCTGGCCATGAGAGTTTTGCCTGCACCAGTGGCTCCAAGCACCATGACATTAGACTTGTCTAGATCGAACTCAATTGGTGGTTGAACTATTCTTTTGTAATGGTTTGCTACCGCTACTGACAACACAGTCTTTGCGGCGTCCTGTCCTATGACATATTGATCAAGGTGTTCCTTTATAGACACAGGATTTAGTATGCTCTTGTCACCCGAGTATAGTTTTTCCTTACGAGCCTTGACTATGTCCTCATCTAGTATCTCAACGCACAGTTTTACACATTCATTACATATGGATGTCTTCTTGGCACCCACTATCATTTTGGTAACGTCTTTACGGCTTTTGCTACAAAATGAGCATATCAATGCTTCTTCTGTCATCAGTCCTTCCTTTCTTCGTTGATCTTCTGGAATGTTTGTTCAACTGTTTGCTCCGCAGAAATATAATAAGTTTTTGATTCAGGAATCAATTCCTCTATCCATAATGGCGCTTTGTCCTTTTCCATTATCACATATTTTGATTTAGATATTGCTTGTTTTAGCCAACCGTTGTTACCCACAGTATCATAAATGAATACAGTGCAATTATCATTTGGAAACACTTTGTTTAGTTGTGTTGCAAAATGATTCTTTTCTTTTTCCTTTAAATGTATCAGCGTAAAACTAATCTTCTCCGGATTAAGCATGGATGGTGGTGTCACTAGAGTAACCATACCCAGAGTGTCAAACATTTTTAAATTTAGTCCCATTTTATTAAACCTCGTTTTGATTCCTTATACCTATTATAACTTGTCTATCTTCTGGCGTCAAGTCTTCTAGCGTCATTTCGCCGGCATCAACCTTAGCCATTAGCTCTTCTATTCTCTGTTCCATTCTTGTATGATAGTCTTCCTCCGTTGTAATTTTGGTTTTAAGTTTTTTCCAATTGGTAGTATTGTTCTGTTCTTCGTTCTGTACATATTCTTCGACATCTTCGAAGTTACCGTGTTCTTTGTGGAAGTTATTGAGTAATTCAGCTCTTTGCCAATTACTCAGGCTTGGCTTTGGGGGCCTCACCTCAGTTTCAGGTTCAATGACTTCTGTAAGGTCCGGCTTTATTCTTTCTTGTATGGGTGTTTGCACACTTTCAGCCTCTGGCATCTTAAGTGCTTCTTCTACTGTAACTTTTGGTTTAACAACTTTCCCAGGTCGGAATCCTTGGATGTCAAGTTCTTCGTATTCTTTTTTGTTCAATTCAGGAGTTTCTTCATCCTCTTCTCTAGCTTGCCTTTGGATCTCTTGTAGGGCTTTGTGTTCTTCTTCTTCTCTTTGTTTGAATTTTTCTATTTGTTCAACTGCATCCACTTCAGGCTTTGGAGTATCCAAGTCAAACATCACCTCGTCTGGATCAAAACCGTCCTTAGTATTATCTACTACTATTTCTTTGTCTTCAGTTTTTTTTTTACCTACAAGATCTATGTGTGGGATTGTTGCATCTTCTTCCTGTATAATCTCAACAGGTTTGTCTTCTGTCTTAGGCAACTTGGTATTGAATGCCTCTAGTTTTTCTTTCCAATTTTTCAATGTTTCTGTGGCCTCTTCCATCTTTGCCGCCGCAGATGATTTATCCATCATCTCGTTCCATTTGAGAGTTACATCTTCTTCATCTGGCTTTTCGAGATCTATAACCTCCTGTGGCTTGGGTGCCTCTGGTGGGAATCTCCTCATCAAACTCTGGTTGGCCGCAATCAACAACAAAACTGCTAAAGGGTCAAACACCACGATTAGAAGCAAAATAACCCACCTTACAGCCTTGCTAGTTTCAACTTGATCAGTTATACCCCAATCGACTGCCAGCGCCGCTATGTACTTCACAGGGCCAATTTCTGCTTCCAGTGTCAGCATTTCTTTTTCCAGTGGTTGTTTCTCCACAATGAATAAATCTATGTTGCCCTGCGAATCAAATATCTTCTTCTCTGCAACTTCTATCTCTTTTGTAAACTGTCCCTTGTTGTCTTGTGAACCAGACCGCATATTTGCTATGATCTCTTGTGCTTTGGCGATCTCCTGTTTGTGGTCTGTTTTAAGTTCTGCTATCCTTTCCTGTGCTTCTACGACCTTTTGGGCAATCTGTTTACGTTCTTGTTTCTGAGATGCCTTCAGTTCAGCGGCCGCCTTTTCTTCATTAAAGAATGATTTGTTCGATGTCAGTATGTCACTGACATTTTTGTCTAAAGTTTTTAGTCTGTCATTGAGGTCTTTGACTGTGTTGGTCTCGACCGTAAGTAGTGTTTTTAATTTTTCGTTGGCATCTGCAATGATCGACTGTTGTACTTCGATGTCACCGGACGCTGTCCCTGTGTCTCTGCTAATGGCTTTCTCTGCTCTATTGATTATTAATGTCTGTCTTTCAATGGACATTTTTTCACTTTCGATCTTGTCCTCTAGAATATTGATACGCTGTATTAATGTGTCCGATGCAAGGTTCTGTTCTAGGTGTGCTTTAGACAAAAATCCAAAAATACCCATACTTGTTATTAAACTTAATATTATAACGGCAGTCGTGAGATAGGTCTTCAGCATGAAAGGTGTGAACTTCCAGTTCCTGTACAACCATGAGGCCGTGATTAGTTTTCCTACTTCTAGAACACCGCCCATTATAACCACAGGCACAAAAGCACCAGGGAATATGGTCGCTAGTCCAATTACGGAATAGAATATTGCAACGCCAGAAATTGACAGTGCAGATAGTAATGTAAGTATCGCGATAAACATTTATAAACGTTATTTACTATAACAGATAGGCTATTATAATGCTATTGAACTTTTGGTAAATAGTAATATGGCAACGGTCACTTTACATTCTACACAAACAACTTTAAACAAACCAATTACACCGCACTCACCAAACGGGATTGCACACTCCGTATCTGATATTACCGGCACAGACGGACTAAGAGTGAATATCAAATCCGAAAGGGCAAAATTTAAATTAGATTACAGTGCATGGGTAACTGCTTGGAAAACAAATTTTTTAGCTGGAAACTCCGATGGTTTTGCTGATGATACTGCGGCCTCTGAGGCCTACAACGGCACATTTGTCTCTGTAGATGGCTCCACAAACGTAAACGTAGATTACGCAGACGAATAGCCCAAATAATTAGAACTTTAATATCTAACTTTTATTAAAAAAAATAATGATTATTACTCTGCTGAGTATGATAATGCGTTGTCTGTTGGTGTTTCTGCGTCAACGTTTGATCTGAATCCAGCCACTTCTGCAACTGTTATAGAATCCATTATCTCGTCTTGGCTGACTAATAAAACTGGGCCAACTTCAACTTCTACGTCTTGTATCTGGCCTGTGCCTGATGTTGGATTGAAAACACTCATCTTCTCTTTTCTAGTTCCGTACAGTGCTTCTGCGATCTTGTCTTTGATGTATAGAACTTTGGTTGTTGTAGTAGTTGAATCATCTGGTGCAGTACCTGTTGTTGGAACAAAGTCATCATTCTCGAAGACTATGCCAAAGTTTATGTCTGTGATCGGTGAGTCACCTTGTGTGTTTGCATATGTTGTTACCATGTTGATAATTCTGCAGTTCGATCTAATTTGAAGATTCTGAAGCATCATTCTGTATCTTAACTGACCTCTTGAAACCAATAATGATTGAGCCAAGGTAGTTGGCTTTGTAGCAAAGTCATTCGCCGCACATGGAGATAATCTACCACCGTTTATTGTTTCCGTGTCTAAGAAGCCACTCTGTGCTATGTCTACTGTGTAGTATGCACCCTGCATTCCTGCGTTTGGATCATTTCTTTCGTGTCTTGGTTGAACTGTTGCCATTTGTAAATTCCTGTGTTATAAACTTATTTATACTGATTATTTATAAAATGACCAACTAGGAGTGCCTATATATTTGCAGGCATTGTTGGTCATGTGGCGTTCTTTGCCGTTTACTTTGATGTATGCTTGGTATGTACGGCAGTAACCGCCCGATATCGGATATGAATGTATTACACGCACCTTACCAGCGGCAAGACGCTTCTTGCTGTACCAACTAACAATTTTGCCGTTCTGTGTGCTTGTAAGTGCGAAGAACACCGCTGATTCGTGCATCTTCTTCTCTGTTCTGTTAAGTGAAAACCTTAGGAATTGTGTACGCCTAAATAAAAACGCCGGCATACTATATTTAAGATCATCTCCCAACCACTGTGGTGGAGGCATGTCTCCAATGTGTCCTTTAGCATCTCCAGGTGTTTTGTTATCTGCCAAAGCTGGTGTCGTAAGCAGTAGGCTAATCAATACTGTGATAACCTTGAACAATTTCATATTCTCCATCCATTTTATGACAGGCTATCTGTCTTTGTGTTATCACTACTTCTCCTACAGGCATGTCCCACGTGTACATCTCGCAGGCGTCTGCAATGCCCATGTCGAACAAAAAGTCTGATGCCCCGTCGTTGCAAACCATTTTCTCCTCTGTGAGATTTTCTAGGACTTCGCCTTTCTCGTTGACAACTCTGATCTTAGTCACTTCCACATCACAATACTGATTGTTCCATGGACCACCTGCATCAGCAGTAGTTGACCATATTACTATGCCCAGAGCCAAGAACAATAGGGCTATGATATAATAAATTTTCCTCATGCCTCTAGTTTAATATCTTCTCGGCTTGTTTATTGATGCTGTCTGTATCGATCAATGCCAATCTTCTTTTGTTCACTAGGTTAATGATCTCCTCTACTTCCTTCTTGCTCAATTCGATCATTATGTAAACCCTGTATGATTTAGTCTTTGTTAGATACATTTCTTGTTTAGTAACCTCATATCCTCTTGCTAGGGTATCCTCGATCACGTTAACAATAACATCCTGAGATCCTGCTGTCACATTTAGATCTTCGTTGGTGCCTGCTTCATTTTTAGAGATAGTGGTTCGGTTGTTCATCTCACCATTGATCCTATCAACTAGTTTAGCCTTGGCCAAAAGTGTAGCCTTCTTAACAGCCAACTCCATGTCTGGAGAAACTGCCGTGGCCGCCTCTTGATACTTGAACATAGTTTCATGCTTGTAATCAACATACCATTTAGGTGTCTTGTTAATCACTCCACTTTTGTTCATGTCTGGCTTAATCTTGTACGTCGAGCATTGTGCCAACATAAGGCCTGCCACCAACATCAAGATTACTTTAGTCATGTTCTTCATTTGTTTCCTTATTTGTTAAATTTTGCAATCATCTCTGATAGTGATTCGGTCACTGCCGCAACATTAAAGTCGTTGCTGAACTGTGCCCAACCATCACCTATCATCGGATATACCGCAAGGAAGATTGCAAATAGTATTATTAGTCTAATCATAAAACAATTATAGCATAATTTCCAAATACGTCAACCAGGGTTGATCTTACTAGAATAGTTGATTTGATTGACTTTTTTGTTATGAAATCCAATTGTATACACCCCTTACTGCCAGGAGTAGGTACATTAGTTCCATTAATGCTCTCGGTGTGTCCTTATCCTTGATGCCCATCCATATCCAGATGCTACAAGATATCAGTGCGACTGTCCATCCAATCCATTGCACATCAGGATTACCACCACTCAGTGTGAATGCACTAACCATAGCTAGAATAAATCCTAGCCATCTCCATCCGTCGATCTTTTGATAATATCTGATCTTCATTATTTGTTGCCTTTCATCAAAGTAATTTCTTTTGCACCTTCTTCGTCCCACACAGGAACAAGGTTACTCTTGTGCATAAGACCTATGCCAAGTAATTTTCTTTCACCTGAATAAGCCTGTGGTTGTGCTTTTCTACCACCAGCAACAGGAATTTTGTCGCCTGTCTTCGGATGGTTAGGATCTGGTTGGTACTCGGGTATGTCGTACCCTTTAAATTTCTTTGCTTTCTGCTTTAGTGTGTAGTTGTCAAGTCCTTGTGCCTGCAACCATTCCTCATGGTTGGCCTGGGCCTGTCTGTTTCTTCGAGAGTTCTCAATCTTATGCTTGATACGTTTAGGCAGTTTCATTTGTATGAATCCCATGTTTTATTATACTGTTAAGGTAATTTATTGTCAACTATGGTCTGTAAGATAATTTTTTGGTAATCTGGATTGGTGCTCCAGGCAGTCATACCTGATAGTAAAGAACGATAGTTCCATTTACCATCTTCCAGTTGCGTTGCTCTGGCCTCTCTGAACTTCTCGTATGCAGGATGTGTATTAAGGATTTTAATCATGTCCTTGATAGATTCACATTTTGTTTTATACTTCTTAACTCCCCAACTGGCATTTGGATTCCCCAATGCTTTCATGTGTGGGACAGTATCTAAACTCCATGTCCTCACACCAAAGAGTGCATTACCTTCCGTGGCAAACCTGCTTTTACCCCACGCACTCTCTATACCCGCCATTGCTATAATAATACTGATCGGCACCCTTTTATCTTTATCTGTGGTCCAATTTAGATATGAAACACACGTGGATGTTGCATTAATGAAAGAAACTTTGTCTGAGAACTCAAACTCTGGTTCTTTCAAACCAAGTTCTTCAATTATCTTCATTTCTTTCTTATGGAACTCTTCCTGGATTTGTTGCACTGTGTAATCGTTTGGATTGAATGTACCGGCAACCCAGGCACCTGCGATCACGAATGCAACCGCTATACAGAAGTATATGAATCTTTTAAGATATCTTTTAACCATTGTAATTAGTTAGTGGGCCGAGATTTTTATGCATATGGCCTTGTTGGCACTATGGGGTACTCGAACCCACTAATCAATATTATACTGCAACTTTCTGTTCTGTTGCTGGTTCTGTTGTCTCCGCTTCGTACTTGGCTTTGTACTCTGCTTCTGCATTTCTCATAGCATTGTTCCAATCTGCTTTACTTAAACCAGTGAACCTTGTTATGATACCGTCACTCATGATCTTGAACGAACCACATAACTTGTGGGAACTGTCTTCTGCGATCTTGTGAACTACGCCTGTTGCCTTACCATCAGCATTCTCTCTGCCCATGATGTACATGTAGTTTCCTGATCTGCCTCTCCACTTGTTATTGGTCTGTGTATCTTCTTGGCATCTAGATCTAATCTGATCTAAAACCAAACTTGCTTTTGCTGAACATTTATACATTGTCTTCTCTCCTTTGTTACCATTATTATAACAGCTTTTGGTATTACGTCAACCTGGTATAACCATTGGTTTTATTAGGTTATTTTAGATTGGCAAGTATTCTAGCCTCTTTTTGGGCCGATAATCTTTTCTCTTCTTCGATATCTTCTGGGGATTTTTGTTTTTCAGGTTCAAGTTTTTCCGGTGCTTCAATTGGAAGTCCTGTATTGTCAAACCATCTCCCATCTGCAGTTGTGGTGCATGTACTGAAGAAGTTCTTCTTCTCGCCTGTAATAGTATCTTTCCTAATAATCAATCTTCTTTTTTTATACAATTTACCCGTGTAGGTAGAACCATCCTTTTGTAACAAGTGATCCTCATACAATGAGCCATAGACCCTATCAATCATTATGTATTCATCACCATCTTGGTCTTTCTTACGTTTGGCCTTTTCATATCTAGCAGGCAATTTTTGTAAAGTGTTAGTGTAGTATCGATTGGTATAAGAATGATACTTCTGTTCGGCAAAGGTTTTAGGCGACGAATCTGTAATTTTACCCAATCCTTCTAGTAATTTTTTTGTTTTCTCGCTTGGCATAATGAATTAGCTATCCACCAGTCCGTTATTGACTCCAACCTCGCCCTTCTATCAGGCTATTCTATACATCATCGACATAAAGTGTCTCCTATGTTTAGTTTGCAAATGAGAATTGGTACCTTACCAGCTCTGGTGGATTTGCTGTCTTAATTATACACAGATCCTAGGATAAGTCAACCACACCCAACATCTTGAAGTGATCTTGTATGGTGTAACTGTCTAGTTCGACCGTGTTGCCACGTACATCTTTAATAACTTTAGAGTAGCCTGCCAACTTGTATCTTCGGAACGGATATTGCCAGTTACCTGATTGTTGCCAATCACCTTCGAGTATGTGCTTATCCGCATCATCTATCAAACACAATGGCATCTGTAGCACAAGTTCAGCTGATATCTTGTCATGTAGATATGCTGTCACTATCTTGTTCTGTGGTATCACGTGTTCTAGGTGTTGCTTACCTTCCATGTCCTGTGCTTTATAATGGTATCCCATTGGTGCCAATTGTTTCTGCATGGATCTTATGTACAGCACCAACGATGTCTTTATGTGTTTTTTTGTGGCCTGGCTCCACTTGTCATTGAACAGGTCTGTCTTCATTTTATCAATATAGTTTGCAAGTTCTTTCAACCCGGGTCTATCTTTGGCCTTGAAGTTTATCTCAGGCAGGTTAGTAAGGCTTTGGAAGTCTATCATTAAATTCCTCTTCTGTGATCATTTCGAGTTCAACCGCATCGGCACCATCTTTGTAGTGTTGCTGAACTTCTTTAAGCACGTCCTTCCAGGGTAGGCCGTATCCGTATTCTTCTGACTCCTCGAAAAAGTTTATGGAGTCAGGCACTGCCTTGGTTACAGTGCAAATGTAATAACAAAGTTTACTTGACATACTTGTTAAAGGCAGTTTGTGCCTCCGACTCATTGGCAACATCGCCATCCTCAAGTTTCAGAGTGACATTTGGCATATAACTTGGTTCAAAAGTGCCATCTTCTATTAGGTAAACTTCTCTTAACAAATGTCCCATTGCCACTGGTGCGTCCCAACCCACGCCGTTTGCATGTTGCCATTGCTTTTTAGTGGCAGTGTGTATGAGTGTTGCACTAGGACAAACTTTCTTAGCTGTTTCGAGCATCTTAGTCATCCAATCAAGTGGTAGTCTTTTAAGACGTTTGGCTTCCGCACCCATTTGATACTGTTTCATGAGTCCTATGAAAAGTCCTTGGTTGATCTCTCCACCCTCTTCATCACCAAAAACGGATTTGATTGCCTGCAAGGCATCTCGTAGTCCCTGTTCACCGGCCATCTTTATGCCTTTGTATGCGTAATCAAAATGTGAAAAGTAGTGCTTGTTTGGTCCACACTTGCCTGAACTTTTCCTTACACGTTTCGGCTCCAGGTCTATCTCACACTCATCAAACACTTTCTGTACTGCGTGTGCTGTAGCTACCCTCTCTGTTTCTGTTTCTCCCATTTTATACCTATGTAGTAGGCATCTGTGTATTTCTTCCGTGCCTGCTCTCAATATACCAGAGTCATTTACAATCTCAAATGCTTCGGCATCAAAGGCTGGCTCATCTGTTTCTACAATAGTAACTGGTATCTTCTCCCAACCCAGTAGTGCTAAGGCAACTGCCCTGTGTTGTCCATCAAATATGTAAAGTGTCTCTCCATCCGAACGTTTCACTGCTGACACAGGACAACAAACCCTTGGATCAAACTTCTTCATTATGTTCATCACGTGTCCTGCCCTCACGTCTCTCTGCACCGAATAATTGAATGCAAAATGTTCTAAAGGGTGATCTTCTACTCCTTTTGGTAACAGTCTGCCTTTTGCTATTTGATTTTGTAGATTAACTTTTGCTTCTGCTAATTTGCTTGACCAGTTTGGTACATCCTCTGGTGCTTCTTTTTTAACTTCTTTTACTACATCAAGAAGCATCTTTACCTTGCTCATAAAATCTCCTATGGTTAATGAGTGCAACCAAGGGCAGAACTCCTACAATAGGATTAACCCAAAATTACATTATTATTATAGCAGATTTGTTGTGTTAGTCAACCTATGTAGATTGAACATAGGACCTATGTTAATTTTTGATCGCTGATATATTGGCAGGCGTGTGCTTCACTTTGAATTTGATACCCAAAATCTTCAAATGTTTTCATCATAGCTTTTGCTTTCACCTCAGCGGCAATGGTGCATTCTGACTCCGTATGATAGTATTTCATTGGATCTTCCACGAACATTGTGCAAGGATTACCTATTGTACAAATTACTACTAATACTTTCCACATATACTATAATTATCTTATTTTTTTCTTACCCAATAAATCTCTGACAGTTTCCCTGCAGGCATCATGCCAATACTTGCCAGAATCTCGTAGGAGTTCATTTGCATCACGCAGTCTTTCTAATTTACGTTCAATGATACCGTACTGTGCTTTCGTAAGATCTCTGCCCACCAACTTCTCCAACCTATTCAACACACTATCAATGTCTGGACAGGTGATGTCTGGAACCTTTGGTGCTTTTTTCCTGATCTTCGACCAGTAAGAAGGTTTCTTTTTCCTAAACACAATAATATTTAGGCCCATAGGTTGTATAGTGAAGTGCTACTATAAGTTATGTTGTAGTGTTTAGATGAGAGTGATACAGCCGTATATGAAAACTGATGTGTACACAGCGAAAATTGTCCACATCACTTTGCTCATCTTATTTTGTGCTTATCGTGTTTTTTATGACCTTTATGGCTTCCCATGTAATAGTCTCCAGGCTCGTAGTCCCAACGTTTACCATGATGGCCACGGAAGTCAGCGTAGGCCATTCTAAGTTTGACCAGCATTTTAACTAATGGGTTGTGGCTTACTCTCACTTTTTGTCTTCTATCCTAACTTTTTCTTTCTACCTAATGGTAACTTTTGGTCTTTGACAAAAAGTTCTCCACCTTTCGTCATCCATTCGATAGTTATCATCTTAGCCTTAGAACTACCCTGAAATGATTTGACAGCCTTCTTATAGGACATGGCCTCAACTTCTTTGGTCTCTGTACCGTCACTGATTTTAAATATTCTATTTTTTGGCATATAAACTAATTTAGCACAAAGTTGACACAACGTCAACCTTAACGTATAATTATATTTGTAAATGTTGATCACGGCGAAATAAACATTTCGGACGTCGGGGCAGTACCGACCACCTCCACCATTTTATTACTTGGTGGCTTATGTAATCCCTTCCGGGGGTGAACTAGATTCGACGGGTGTGTAAAGGTCTTGGGAGTTTACGGTGATGGCACTGACCTAATCAGGCTGTTTTTTAAATGCAAACAAAAGAGCATTAGGATTTGCCGACTTAACAGTTGGTATGTCTGAATTGAGATTAGCGGCGTAATAACCAATAATTTCAGGGGTTTGGCCCACCTTGCAACAGAACGGGCCTACTTTAATTAAATACTTTTATGTTTAAAATGATGGCTGTAATGTGCATATTGGTGTGGCCAGACGACTCCATGCAAAGTAAGTTGGAGTGTACCACCTATTATGAAAGTGATAAAAGAACTTTCCTCACAGTGGAATCATGTGAAACGGCCGCCCTTAAAAAATTAGAAATGACACTTGCTGGTATGGATTCGTATGGTGCTGATTATAAATCAATCACAGTTGGCTGTGAAGGCGGCGACGAATCTTAAACTTTAATGGCGTACCAAACGTCTTTGCCTGTTACATTATATTTTGTACCAAATGCTTCTTTAACCGATTTTGCCACAGGAGTCCAATTGAAGTCATCTCCAATTGAGAACCCACCTGATTTTAATTTAGGTAGGTATGCTTCTATTTCATTTTTAACAAAAGGATATGAATGATCAGAGTCATGGAATATAAAATCCATGCTGTTGTCTGGTATTTGATCTAAGACATCGAGAGATCTACCTTTGATTATACTGATCCTGTCACCCCACGTTTCTGCTTCATGACGGAATTTTTGTTCATTTTCGTTGTGTTTCCATATCTGTCCTTCGTGTTTGAATTCTTCTAGTCTTACTAGTTTGCCTCCCTGGAACACAGGTTTTTTATTATACTGCCAATCATACTCCGGATTATCGTCTTGAACCTCCCATGCATCTACACAGGTCATGTTGATCTTAGTGGTCTTCATGAGCCAGAACGTTGTTACCCCCACCCAAACACCAAGCTCGAGGCCCTGTTTCCATTCATATTCCCTTGCAAATTTTTCTATTACTCTATATCTGTCCATGTAGTTCCTACTGACTTGTTCTTGCCCCTGGTGCCTTTCTCATGATAGATGAGGCATGCCTCGTGCTGTTTCTTTTGGGCTGATGTCTTGACATCCAAGTGACTGATCCATTCACCATGAGTTAATTCATTGTAAGGTAGTTGCGAAAAAACCTTTTTAAGCACTTGTTGGTCTACTCCTATTGTGTCAACATTCAGTATCATGTCCTTCATCATCCTGGCCACTTGCAAAGACTCCTGTCTCCTGCTTGGATGGAAATGACAAAAGGTTGCCATCAACCTCGTGTTGTATGTGGTGAAAGCCATGTCTTGAAATAGGGTATCCTTTTGTGCAGTACTTGGACTCCTTAGTGCATATGCATCAACGTCTGCCACTATCACAGACTGTGTGTCTAAAGCCTTGTTGCCCAAAATAATAAATCTCTGTGCCTGGCAATAGGTTTCAAACGAGTAAGCCCATTTAAGATATCCTGTACTGGTATTGCAGTAGGTGTATGACACACCGAGATCCTCAAGTCGCCCTAGAGACTGTTGCGATGGATCTATCATATGTACGTGTATTGGCAATTGCCAGTGTTGTGTAAAGGTTTGATAGAACCTTGGGAAGTATTTGTTGAAATATGCCTCATCACATGATGTCAGAATCAACCTGTCATGTGAGGGCCAGTTGCCTATTACATTTTCAAACATGTTAGCTTAAAGTGTCAGATGACTTATTAAGATCATACTGCTTTGATATCTTGTCTCTATCTCTTTGATTCATGTTATTCAACAGGCTTGTGCTTAAACTATTAATCCTTCTGTTTTCGGTCACTATACCTAACTGCTTACAGGCATCCGTGATCTGTTTTTCAACAAAAAATCTATCAAATCCCGACGTGTCTATCCTATCATCACGTCTAGCCTTTGCCGCCACAGCTTCAAAATCTGTCGCATCAGTAACATCAGGTAGTCCACTGTCTGCCAATACTTGATCAATGATTGCATCGTTGTCTGTGCCGGTGTAGATCGGATTGAGGTTGTTTACATTTGTCTCGTAATCTTCGAAGTAAGTCTGCCAGTTCTTGTCCTGGGCCACCCTTGACATTAGTCTTCTTAGGGTGGTATCCTCTGCCAGCGATGCAAAACTTATGTTGTTGGATAGTGTTTCTATGAAAGTTTCTATGCCAACCAGGTTTGCGTTTTCTAAATTGATTTGGGCATTTATCTCGTCCATCATTGTAATGAGTGTGTTCTTGTGTGTCAGCAAAGGTTCAGCCGCCAATGCGTTGTTTAGGTTTGTGTGTGCCGTTGCCACTGCGGTTGCAAAATTATCTAATGTCTCTTGGAAATCTGTACTGTCTGCTACTACACTGTTGATAAAATTGATCAAATTAGTGTATGCAGTTTCCAACGCAGTCTCAGTGGCTAGGTCCGCATTTACGATGGCCTGTATAGCCTCTGCCAACACAGTGAACACTGGCCTAGAACTGTCTTCAGTTTCAACAAATATGTTATTGATCGTGCCTACGTGATCATTTACTGATCTACCTTTATCAGATGCTGATACTCCGTACAGTTCCGGGATCAATCCTTGCACGGTCTGAACATTCTGCAAAATTGATAGGAATGTTGCTGGGGTTGGATTAGTTGCATCGTCCTGTGGTATGATTGTGGCATCAATTATTGTTGCACTATGCCTTACAAGATCTCCCAGCAACCTACCTAGATTTAGGTGTGAGACATTGTTTATGTCAGCCTTAAGGTCAGTCTTTTGTGATGCAGTCAATATCCCATTGCTTACAATCAGCGAATCCAGTGTGGCACTCTTTGCCACCCATCCTAGTTTCAAAGTGTCCACAGCATTTTCCAATGCTTGGTTGGAGAAGTTTGGAGTGTTCTCCACTATTGATAATAATCCTTTGTTGACTGTCATGATTATCCTGCGAATACGTCCAATGACGCTCCTGTCATTGCTCCCCTGTCTGCCCGGTCACCCCGTCTTCCTACGCCTATGCCTTTTACGAACACACTCCTCGAACCGCCTGCAAGTCGTGCCTTGTGTGCTATACATTTTGGCGGGTCGCCTGGTTTGAGTATGAAGTGTGGTGCCACCCTATCTCCCCTTACCAGTATTGGTTTTCCATTTGCAAACACCGTGTACTGAGATGCATTGACGGGTGCTGTACCACTGCATTTATGTCCGGTCCTACATCTGTCTTTGTGTCTTGATATCCTTGGCATAGCAGTATTTATGGATGCCAGAATCAGTGTCTATTTCTTGTTTCTTAGATGAATTGCTTCTGGTATGAGTTGCGGTTTTTCCAACCATCCAACCGTCGGAGCCAGTACTAAAAAATATAAGAACCAATAACCTGTTCCGATCCTACTTAACATTATCCATATTCCTTCTGCCGGCATGGCGCCACAGTACATCAGTAGGAAAAAGTCACCAACGAGGAACCAGGTAAACTGTTTCCAGATCGGTCTGTAGATGTTTGATCTTATCTTGCTTGTATCTAACCAAGGTAAAAGTCCCATGACGCCTATCGCAGACACCATAGCTATCACTCCACCTAGTTTATCAGGTATGGCACGTAAGACTGCATACCATGGTAAGAAGTACCACTCAGGTACAATGTGTGCTGGAGTCACCAATGGATTAGCTTCTATGTAATTGTCAGGGTGTCCAAGTATGTTTGGAAAATTAAACAAGAAGAACATAAAGATTAAAATAAAAACTAGGAATGCGTAAAGGTCTTTTATTGTAATGTAAGGATGGAATGTTATAGTATCACGTGTGTCCTTAGGCTCTACACCTGTTGGATTATTAGACCCTGTCATGTGTAACGCAATGACATGGAACACAACCACAGCCACTATCAAGAATGCTATTAACCAGTGTAGCACGAAAGCTCTATTCAAGAATGCGTCGCCAACTGCATAGTCTCCCCATAGTAATGTAACAATAGATTCTCCCACTAATGGGATGGCTCCGAACAGACTGGTTATCACGGTAGCTCCCCAATAGCTCATTTGTCCCCATGGTAGTACATATCCCAAAAAGGCAGTCGCCATCATTAGGAAATAAATGATAATTCCAAATATCCACATGAGCTGTCTTGGTTCTTTGTATGACCCGAAATAGAGTCCGCGGAACATGTGTATGTAGACTGCTATGAAAAAGAAAGATGCTAAATTCATGTGGGCATATCGTAAAAGCCAACCGCCATTGACATCTCTCATGATGTGTTCTACACTGCTAAATGCTTCAGCCACGCTAGGTTTGTAATGCATTCCTAGAACCAATCCTGTTGCTATTAATCCTAACAAAGTAAAAGTCAAAATTGCACCAAAACTCCAAAAGTAATTTAAGTTTTTAGGAACTTGAAAATCTAAATATTCGTGTTTGAACATTCGAAAGATAGGAAGCCTATTATCTAACCAACCTAACGGACCAGTGAAAGGTGAACTATTTTCTTTTACCTTATTGGTGTTGACCGGCTTGTAGTCTTTATTATCCATATGTTGTGTTTCTTAGAGTTTGAACTTACTGAATTGACCTTTTTTGACGTCCTGTTTGATGCCACCAACGATGTATGATTCTACTTCTGTTTCCTGTGGTGCCACCTGCATACCCTTAGAGCTTAACCAGTGCTGTGTCCATGGTAGTGGATTTGCAGATGCTGATACATCATATATTGGATCATACCCTAATGCTCTCAGTCTCTTGTTTGCAATCCATTCTACATAGTTGCCTAAAAGTTTTTCGTTTAATCCTATAATTGATCCATCCTTGAATAGGTACTTGGCCCATGCCTTCTCTTCTTCAACACAGTCCTTGAACATCTGGATCACAGTTTTTTCTGTGCCTTTCATAGCCTTGGTCATTTCGGCGTCATCACCTTTTTGCCATGCTTTGATCACGTGTGTTGACAAATTCAAGTGTGTCGCTTCATCCCTTGCGATTAATGAAAGTATCTTTGCTGAACCTTCCATTAGTTTAAGCTCACCAAATGCGAATGTACAAGCGAAAGATATGTAGAATCTCAAACCTTCTAGTAAGTTCACTGTGTTCATCGCTAGATACAACTGTCTCTTGAGTTCAAGCATGTCCACTTTCTTGCCAACTGCGTGGTCCAATGCCATCTTTCCAAACTTGTCGTATTCGTATGTGACACTTTTTGCTCTCTTCAGTATCTCTTTATCGTCTAATATTGTGTCAAATACTTCGGATGGGTCTGCGTAAACGTTCTTCATTATGTGTGTGTATGAACGACTATGAATGGTTTCGAAGAAATCCCAAGTTACTATGCAACCTTCTAGTTCAGGATTGCTGACGTATGGCAAGAACATAAGGCTTGGTCCCCTGCCCTGTACTGAATCTAATAGTGTTTGATATTTCAAATTACTTGTGAATATGTGTTTCTGTTCTGGTCTAAAGTTCATGAAGTCCGCTCTGTCCTTCTGCAAACTTACTTCCTCTGGTCTCCAGAAGTAACCGATCATGGTTTGATTTAGTTTGTCGAACTGCGGGTGTTTGAAGTTGTCGTATCTCTGTACGCCACCATCCTCGCCAAAGAACATCGGCTGTTTAGTGAAGTCAACTTTCCCCTGGTTAAAAACTGTTTTCGTCATAATCTTTTCTGTTGTTAAATTGTGCAGGCGTCACAATCGTCGCCTTCAATGATGTCAGTATTTATCAATTCTGGCGGAAGTTCAACATCCTCTCCTTCGTCCGTCTCCACAACAGCACTTAATCCTGCTGGCTGTACATCTTCCTCCTCACCTTTGAAATCATATGTATTCTGATAATAACTTGTCTTCCATCCATATTTGTACGCTGTAAGCATGTCTTGTGCCATTGCTGACAGAGGTACCTCATTATTCTCATGATGCAATGGGTTGTAACTCCAGTTGCCCGATATTGCTTGGTCAAAGTATTTTTGCATCATTGCCACAACATTGATGTAACCTGTGTTGTCCGGCATGTCCCATAACAAAGTGTAATCATTTTTTAGTTTAGGGAACCCTGGTGCTATCTGTTTCAAAGGACCTTTCTTACTTTTCTTGATTGCCATTAAGGCTCTCGGTGGTTCAATTCCGTTTGTCTCATTTGATACAACAGAACTACTCTCGCTTGGCATCTGTGCTGACAACGTGCTGTGTCTTAATCCGTATTTGGCAATGTCCTTTCTCAGACTCTCCCATGCCATTCTCTGTTTGTGTGGCACGATCTCATCAATCTCTTTCTTGTAGTGATCTATTGGCAGTAGGCCGTCTGCGTACTTGGTCCTTTCAAATCCCTCACACTTCCCTTTCTCCATTGCAATGTTGCAACTTGCTCTCAAAAGATTATATTGGAATGCTTCAGTAAGTCTGTCAACTAGATCCCACGCTTTTGGATCGGAATATTTAACACCGTTCTTCGCCAGATAGTGTGCAAGTCCAATGTAACCAATGCCCAGGCTTCTTCTTTTCTTTGTTGATACTTCTGCGGCCTTGACTGGATAATCTTGGTAGTCAATTATCTGTTCAAGAGCCCTAACACTAAGATCACATATGTTTTCTAGTTCACTTAAATCATTCAATCCACCAACGTTAACCGCTGAAAGGATACAAAGTGCAATCTCACCTTGATCGTCGTGTATGTCTTGTATTGGTGTTGTCGGTAGTGTGATCTCTTGACAAAGGTTGCTCATTGACACCTTGTCTTTGAAACTGCTGTGAGAGTTACAGTGATCCAAGTTCATTATATAGATACGTCCTGTCTCTGCCCTCTCTTTCAAAAGATCAAAGAACAGATCCTGTGCCGGAACTGTTTTCTTTGGAATAGTCTTGTCTGCTTCGTACTTCAAGTACAGGTCGTCGAAGTCGTCTGTGCCGAATGCATCGTAGAGTCCTGGTGCCATGTGTGGAGATATCAAAGTTATATCCTCTTCATTCATGAATCTTTCATAGAACAGTTTGCTGATCTGTATGGAGTAATCCATTCTTCTTACTCTGTTATCTTCTGTACCTTTGTTGTTTTTTAGTACAAGGATGTCTTCTATCTCGGGGTGCCATATAGGAAAGTGAACTGTTGCGTTTCCACCACGCACACCATTTTGTGTGCAACATCTCACAGTGGATTCGAATTTTTTAAGGAACGGAATGACTCCTGTGTGTTGGACCTCCCCACCTCTAATTTTAGAATTTATACCTCTGATACGTCCTGCGTTTATTCCTATGCCTGCTCTTCTGGCAACGTATAAACCAATTGCCATGTCACTTGAAAAAATACTAGGTAACGTGTCATCACTGTCTACTAGAACGCAAGAAGCAAATTGTCTGATAGGTGTTCTCACTCCTGCCATCACTGGCGTTGGAATGTTTATTTTGTGTTGTGAGATTGCATCGTAATACTTTTTAACATAAGACATTCTAGACTTTGTAGGGTAGTCAGCAAATAAAGTTGCCGCGATCATCATGTACATGTCCTGTGGTGTTTCGTATAGTTGTCCAGTACTCCTGTCCTGTACAAGATATTTGTCACAGATTTGTCTAAGGCCTGCGTATGTAAATCTAAGATCTCTGTCTCTTCGTATCCATGTATTAAATTTCTTAAGTTCTGTTTTAGAATACTTGTCAAGTATGCCTTTGTCATAAACACCCAACCTAATGTTCCTTAATATAAGTTTCAACAACGGAATGTATTCGTACTGACCGTGTGCTTCCTTCCTAACATCATATGATAGAAGTCTTGCCGCGGCATATTGATAGTTTGGAGTTTCCAAACTTATAAGATCATTTGCAGACCTTACTAAAACGTTTTGTATATCTTTTGTTGTCATGCCATCATAGAACTGTATGTTGGCATTCATTTCAATCTGAGATGAACTTACTCCTGCTAGACCTTCACATGCTTCTTCAACGACGAAATGAATCTTGTTTATGTCAAGGGGCTCCTGCCTACCATCTCTTTTTTGGACTTTGATCGTACTAGAGTTGGTGTTCGGCATTAAGTTTTTGTAATTTCTGTTTTTGATTTTTGTTTTTGTTGTATCCATATTTATCTAAATCCGTGTTTATAACTTTTTTATACTTTTTTTGTAACCTGTCGTTTGACTAAAACTACAATGTCGTTATGTAATTTTATAATGTACTAATATTATGACAAAAAAAGTTTTTTGTCTACAAGATAATTGATTTTATGCTAGGATCGTTGTCTGGTAATCTATGGTTGCATCTGTGCCTGTGCTAGTAGTTGTGAACTTAAAGGCAACAGTTTCGTTTCCTGCTGTGGAGTCTTTATCATCAAGTGCGGCAGTTAAGGTTACTCCAATATCTGCACCGCTTTCTGTAAAGGTATCATCAAACCCTACTGCTGTTGTAGATGCACTGATAGTAAATTCTCCTGTCCTATCAAGTGTTCCCCTTACTATTTTATACTTGATGAATATTCCTTTTCCCGCGAGTGCTGGAAATTCATTGATCGTAGTGGCCGACGATGTGTTGTCTGAAAGGGTCTGTGATTTTATTGCTTTGGTCGTTAAACCAATTCCTTGTACCTCTGGAGCGGCATTTAAATTTGAACTGCCATCTGATCTTCTTAGATCTGTTCTTTCAAAGAAGTCTTGTACAGATGAACATTCGTCGTTGTCAAACTGTATAATTGGAACTTCGCTAAATGTACCGACACCTTCGAAATTATTTCCCACCGTCTTTGCAAAGAAGTTGGCATGCGAAACTATGTGTCTTGGACCTGCTGAATCAGTTGTGCCTGTTGCAGGCGACACTAATATTGCTTGTTGACCTATATCACTCCAGCTTGAACTTATAAACTGTACATCTCTTGGGCCGTCATCCAAACCTGTAGTGCTTCCGTCCATCTCTGCTCCAATCAATGCTCCGTAGTATGCAGTTGTGAAATCACATGAAATAAATTTCACGTTAGTGCAATTAAAACTTAAATCAACAAGCCTTGCAAATTTTGTAAACTGACATTGGTTAAAAACAATATTAGAAGTTGTGAACGTAGCTGTAGAATTTGTTGTGGTCACTCCTTTGGAATTGCTAGAATCAGAACCTCCTGAAGCATATGAACCTTGTAGTTTAACATTATTGAAATATGCATTAGTTACTCTATCAAGAGATATACCACCATAAGCAACAGATGTTCTCAAAGTCATGTTAGATATCTGTACCTGTGTTGGTGTAGTGGCGCTGGAGTTTCCTATATTGGATCCTACATTACCTTCGTCGTCTTGCATGACAACAACTGCATTGTTACCTGAATTCTTTATAATGGTTTTGTCTGGACCTTCTCCCACCAAGTGTGCATATGGTGGAATTTTAAGTGCTGTGTTTATTTTATATGTGCCTGCAGGAAAGAATAATATTCTTCTTGATCTAGTATCGTCTTTATCTGTGTCGATGTAAATCTCGTCTATGGCATTTTGGATTGCCGTTACGTCTGCAGTTGAGTCATCTCCTTTAGCACCAAAGTCTTTGACAGATACATATTCATCTAACCTGTTTGCTAAGGTCCTTTGAGTAGATGTAGTGACAGGGGTCGAATCACCAAGATAACCTTTAAACGTGTGGCTTAAGGCTGATGTAAATGCAGAGCTTCCATCAGTTACTATCTCAGTGTTGCCTACTGCCGGGGCACCATCTGATACTGTGCCGTTACCTATAAACAACCTCTGTTCGTCTATCACCCAGCCCAGTTCTCCCGCGGCTAGTTGTGGTAGATCAGTCCTTTTTCCACGTCTGTGTTGTATTCTAGATATCTGTACTATCGGCATATGTTGTTATTTATTACAGTACAGACTTGTAGTATTGTTCCAACTTTGCGTACCACTGTCCAACCCAGTGATCATAGTTATCTATGTCGAAAGTCTGGTATTCGTTCGCCTGTGTGCATATGAATATCCTACCTGTTTTGATCTGTGTGTCGTACATCTTGTTGTGTGCTTCAGCATAGGCCACCAATTGCAAGTAATAGTCTTCGACCCACTCTTTCTTTTTAAGTCTACGTGCCTGTTTGAAATCCATTATGGCAGGTGCACCCTTGTACACTCCAACCAAGTCTGTTGTGCCTGCGTACAACTCCGGATAATAAAGCGACACTTCCGACCCCCATACTTCACTAACATCATTAAGTCCGTTGTCTATTATGACATTGGCCATTGTGTGTGCTTTTTGCTGTATAAGATTGGAACCAGGCTTACGATCTTCCCCTTTGACATGCTTCTCTAGGCTCCTATGCATCACAGTTCCTATGTTGGCACTTTCGGTTGTTATCTGTTGAGCCTTCTCTGCACCTATACGTTTTCTCCAAGCGTGTAAGTGTGTCATATCTTTCGTGGCACTTAGGACAGTTGTAACCGAAGGAACTTGCCTTCCATCTGGTGTTTCGTAGTGTCTTTTATGGTTCTTGGTGACCCTAGACATTTCTCCGTACGGATACTTCTGCACATAGGTGATGCCTTTGTCTTCAATGACATCTTTTGGTATTTTCATAGACATATTGTATATTATTTTGTCGAATTTGTCAAAGCCTGATCCAGATCCGGCATTAGTGCTCTCCAGGGTTTGGTTTTCCTAAATTGATCCTGTTTGTCATTATATCTCATGAACATTTTTTGATATGTTTTTTTCTCAGCATCGCTGAATGATTCGGTTAGCAGATCATTCGAATGTGACAAAATCTGTGCCGCCGTTTTTTCATCGCGTATTAGTTTTGAACTTTCTTTTAATTTGTCAGCAATGCCATGCCTATGTTCTGTAGGTAGGATAGCATAGTCACATATGATAGGATACCTGACCTGTGATACCCATGCTATGTCACATTTTTTTGTAGTAAAATTATCAATGAAAAATTTACAAAGTTCAGGCAGTTGATCTATGTTGAGTAGTTGTATGGCCGGTGCAAAGTTAAAGTGTGCTTGTTTGTGTTTTTGCATTACATCTTTGTAGAACTGCAATGACTTGAGAACACTTTTCCAATTACAAGGATATCTTATGTACCGGTTCCTTTCGTCCAAACCGTCTATACTTGCGTGGATCATAAAGTCCTTCACGGAGCCCAACCATGTTGATAAGTTTTTATTGGTGTTGGTCATGTTAGTTGTTATGGTTAGCGACTTATCTTTAAGGGTATTGTTGGAATGACAATATCCAAGAAGCTCGTAGAACTCTGAGATTATCGTTGGCTCACCCCCTATAACCACTAATGATTCAACATTCCGGCTGACATGGTCAAAGATGCTTTTCTTAATTTTATCATTCTTATACCAGTCATAGGCTATGTCCAGTTCACCTGTCCAATTATTGATCACCCCACTTTCTTTTTTTACCCATTGCAGGAAACTAGGATCCTGTTCACCCATCTTCAGTAGTTCTTTACCTATCATGTGACTGAACTGTTGGCTACACATTTTACATTGCAGGTTGCAGGTGTTTCCAAAGTGTAATTCTAATGAGTCTGGCTTGTCATCTATACTTCCGTCTACGTTTGTTGATGAAATGTACTTTTCTTTATTGGCAGTCGTTCGCATGGAGGTAAGTCCTTTTGCTTCACTCTCAACACATTTTATACAATTGACAATAGGCTCACCGGCTATCATTTTTAATCTAATGCGTTTCATGTAATCACTGTTCCAAGAATCAAGCACTTCGTCTTTACTCATGTTGTACTGCAGATACCCGTCAGATTTGACTATGTTGTCTTCACTCATACAACATATCTTTTGATGTCCTGTGGTATGGACGTACTGATGTCTCCATGGATATGAACAGAAAGTCTTAGACATGATCTATAAGTTCTTTTGGTTTGGTGTTCGAATCAAATTTATCAATAAAAATATGATCTTTGTTGAACAGATATTTGTTGAAGTTCCAGTCTGGTCTGCCAAAGGTCTTGAACAAGATATGATCTAGATTAGTTTTTTTGCAAACAGGAAAAGTCACATTATATTTTGTCCTACAGTATTGTAATATTTCATAATTGTCTCCTGGTTCCTGGCCACCGAAATCGTTGGTAGGCAGTGCTATTGGTACTATGTTCCCCTCGTCATATAAAACTTGAAATTCAGCGAATTGTTTTGTAAATCCACATTGAGATGCACTGTTGAATATTACCACAGGCTTGTTGTAAAACCTTGCGGAGAATAATAATCCGTCCTTTAACGACTCGAGTTCGAGCTCTAATAACCTATCCATATTAATAATTATTTTAAGACTACTGTCTTCTCTTCATTGCTGACTTGGCCATGTTCTTAACAACATCAGTCGAGCCTTGGTCGTCGTAGTCCATCGAAGGCTCTTTCTCCGCTTCCTGATCTGTTTTAACAATTATCTTTTCGTTATCGAAATCAGCGACAACATTTTTAAGATCACCGTCAGCGTCGTATATTCGTTTGAACACGTCATAGTTGAAAGCAGGATAACCTGTGTTACTCATTATCTGTTTCACAGCGTCCATGCTGATGTCACTGGATTGATCTTTTTCATCTGCGTCACCTTTCATGTTCAACAGGATGTTGATCAAAGCTGACTCTAGGTCTGTATCGCTTTTGTTAAATTCGGAAAATCTCACAGGATTACTTTCCTGCTAGTTTACTGAACAATCTGTTTGATGTTTCAAACACTTCTTTGGATTCTCTTTGTTCTCTGCCTTCTGGTTCTGTTCCACCCGCTTCGGCGTCAGAGGCTCCAAACTCATCTGTCTCTGTGTCGTCCATGTCTGAGTCAAGTGAGTCTAGATCTGTGTCCATGTCCATCGTGTCATCGGCGCCCATAGGTTCTGATGCTACTTCTTCTCCGGTCAAAATTCTTACACCGTTGTCTAGCTCTTGTCTAGTTGTCGATAAAGTGGCTTCCGCCTGTTCAATCGCTGGTTGGATTTTTTGCATGAAAGCGTCCGCCTTGTCCGCTCCCATTTCGTCTCTGATTCTGTCTGCTAGTTCTAACATACCTTCTGTTTTCATTGATGCTAGATCTTCCAAGTAACCTGTAACTTTGTCCATCATGTCCTTGGCCGCTAAAATTAATTCTGATTGTTCCTCTACACCCTCTTTCACACCCATCATTGTGCCTGTGCCTTTAGGCATTTTTTTCATCTCGTCAGTTGATAGCATCTTACTCACCTGTTTTTTCTCGCCAGGTGTTAGTGCTTGACCTTTGTCTAATTTTGACTTTGCACTGATTGCCGTTGAGCCTGCTTTTACTTCGGGATCTGTTGACATGCTACCTCCATACTCTGCAAGTTTTCTCTCTGTGATTGCTTGATTGATTATGTCAAGCATCATTTGATTTTTTTGATAGCCATCGTTAGTTAATTCTTGTCCGAAGTGTGTGTTTTGTGTGATCTCGTGTATCTTGGTTCTCACGTGATTTGCGTAGTCCTGAAGTTCCACTTCATTGAATTTGGAAAGATCCATAGTCATGTTGAATCTAGATTCAAATTCTTTAAGTAAAGATTCTGTTGTAATGGGTTTTGTAAGGTCTAAGCTCTTCATACTGTGTTTATTTATTATCTACGTGCCGAACGTGTCGTTAAAGATCTGCTGTAACTTTGATTTACATTCGTCCGCTAGGCGGTTAGCGACGTCTAATCTATCCCAGTACACGTCCTCAGTGACTTCATCTTTCTCTTTCTGTGCTTCTCTTATCATGCGTTTTGCACTCTGTATGTCAAACAGTTGAGAAGCATGTTTTGTATCTAATTCAATAATGTCATTAGGTATGTGTTTCCCATCTGCTAGATAGTGTGCCACCAATATCGCAGTTTGTTTTAGATTGATATCTTCGTGCAGTAGACGTGCCTCCATCATATCGGCAATCACGTAAACGTACCTCGTACCTGAGTATTTTTTAGGGACAATGGCAATGTTTCCTATAAGGATACCTTTTGAAAATTGTTTCGGTAGGTGTCGGAATGGCCTACGTGCCTGTTCCTTGTGTGCCAGATCCGCAAGTTTACCCTTGAGTCCGTAAGCCTCAATCTGTTTTACCAGTTCTGATTTATTTTTTCCTGTCATTTGCAACAAACTTTATCTTCCTATTTAAAGCATATTGCATGTGGGTGTCAAGTTTCTTACGTACGAACACAGCCTTGTCGGCCAACTTCTTGGCCCTGTCTGCATCCTCTGGCGAAAGTTCGTTGCTCCTAAAAGATTCTAATGCGTGTGCTTTTATGAATTCAACATCCTGGTCTGTGACGTACACTTTGGCCTTAGGTGCTATCTGTATAAACATGTAGTTGTGATTTTAGCCAGGCATCTTCATCAGGATTACTACTACCGTAGATAATAGGCCTGCGACCACTGTGCCTGCTGTTGCTATGATTGTCTTCTGACTGCTTTTGTGACTAGTTGACATATCTTCATTCATCTTTGCCAACCTTACTTCGATCGCACTTAATCTGTCGTGCAACCCTTTGTATCTCTCTGAACAAAGGTCCACGTGTGCTTCTAGGTTCTGTTTTTCTAATTCTGTTGTACTCATATATCTTTGTAAATCTCTTTTGAGGATCTGTACCTCCGTTATTAGAGCCTGTAAATGAGCCTGTTGCATTGCCTGAGTGCCTTTGTTATTAGAAAGTGTGTGTGCCTTAATGTACTGTTATTTATCGACAGGTCCAGCGTATGAAAAGTACGTGTTTATGATACCACCTGAAAGTGCGGCGATTACTTTCTGCTCATCCGTTCCTTGTAGATTCCTAGTTACAAAGGTGTGTATCGGGAAGTGAGCACTGTTCATGCAATCTGTGATGACCGGAACGAGATTGAAGTCCTCTTGCAGATTTTGTGTTGGGTCTATCAAATCACCATAAACGCCAACTTGTTCCGTAAAGAACTGAAAGTGCCACGTTGTGTGTTTACCTTCATAGAATGATCCAAAACCGTGATTGCCTAGTGAGGGCAGTTCAACTCTCTGTGGTGATTGCTCCCATGTAATGTTTCCCCTTATTTGTAGGATTTGTAACATAGTGTTGAAGTTACTATTCTGATTCCTGGCCACTGCCAAAGAATGCTTGTCACTTATTACGTCGCCGATCTTAGTCTTGAACGGAAACTCCTGATGAAGATTTCCGTTTTCTGTAATGTCAACTAGAGTGTGAATACGGTATTCGTGCATGGGTGCTATTTAATAAGTGGCGTAATATTATTTTGCTTTTGCTTCAGTAATCTTTCTCTCTGCCTCTGCCCATTGTTCCTTAGTCATCATTATATCTGCAGGCTCTTGCAGTCTCTTGACGTCTTCAGGTATTAGCTTCTTAAGCCGCATGTTTAACAAGCCTCTCTTCCTGCCGCTTTCAAGCACCAGTACTGGGTGTCCCCATTTGTCTATCTCTATTGCTTTAATTTTTTGATTGGCAAGATGCATTCTACCCACCTCAACCGTGTCTCCTACTTCTATCTCAACTGTGAATTTCTCTATCATAGTGTACTCCTTTGTGATATTTAAGCCATAAAAAAAGGGCGGACCTAATTAAAGAATCCGCCCTTTGGTAAATTAAAAAGTATTATGCGTTAACTCTTGCTGAGTTTACACCGTATACTTCATCAACACCCGCTGATGTCACACCGTCTGCTGGTAGGTATCTCACGTCTACGTGAACACCACCCGCTGAGTCTGAAGTTCCTGATATTCTTGCTAGGATTTCAGTTTCGATGTCTGCTTCTGCATCTGCGATAACTCCTGGGTCAGAAGCATCTGCTTGGTTTGGATCCAAGTTGATGTCTCCTGTAGAGTCTGCCGCGTTGAACTGACCTGGTGTGCCTTCTACTATAAAAGTGTAGTAGTCACATAGTTCATCTTCAACGATAGATGCCGCCGCGGCCGCATCTTTCTCAGTTGCTTTTGCACCAAGCGTGTATGATTGAGCTAGAATAGTTCCGAAAGTACCAACTAACACACTCATGTCTTGGAACACTGAACCTTTAGTGTCTGGAGTAGTAGCTGTTGTTGTTACTTCGTCATCAAACATCATCTCGATAAAAGTTAATCCTTTTCCCGTAAACGATTGTCTTCTGCTCATGTTTGCTGTTGCGTTACTTGTTGCTGGCATTTTAGTTTCTCCTTATGCTTTAACTATTAACTAACCGCCGCCGCAGTTAAGATACCAATTTTAGTTTCTGTAACTGTTGCACCTGTTAAGTCAGCCGCAAGTCCAGGGAAAGAAGAACTAGATTGATCTAAAGTTCTAATGTACGCCTGTAACGCCGCTTTTGTTGTTGTACCGGATAGACTGTCTAAACTGTCAGTTCTAACCAAGTACGTTTTTTGTGTGTTTGAATCAACCAACGGACCTTCTGCTAAAATTCTAAGTCCTTGGTGTTCGAAAGCATGTCTAACCATTTGTAGACCTGCTGTTGTAGATCCAGTAGTTAAGTCACCTGTCTCTGCTGAAACATCAACGACGAAGTCAACTGTTAACGCTGTAACGTCAACACCTTCTACTTCAAAGTTTTGGTTCAGTGAGAAGTTTCCTTTTCCACCTGCTACTTTTGATCCTGAATAAGCCATGTTATATTCTCCTTATGATTATTCTATGTTATTACGCTACTTGAGTGTCAGACATATCTCTGTCGCCAGCCGTCGCACTTGAAATTGTCGCTGTAACTTTATCTGGAGTTAATGCGTTCAAGGCTCTGATTGCCGCTTGGATTGCCGCCACTGTTGTAGTTGAACTGATCGTGTCTAAACTGTCCGCTCTTACCATGTAAGTTTGTTCAGTGTTTGAGTTACCTAATGCACCTGTACCTAAGATATTAACACCTTGGTTTTGGATTGCCTCGATAGCTAGTTTTAGACCAGCCGTATTTGCTGACGCTGTAGAGTGAGTAATCTCACCTGAAACATCAGAGATGTAATCAACAGTGATAAAGTCAACTCTTACACCTTCGTGCTCAATTGCACTGTTAGGTGAAACAAAGTTTCCTGGACCGCCTGCTGGTATTGTACCGTCGTATGCCATTTTTAATCCTCCTTTTTATCTGATTTAAATGACGTGATTCCGCTCAGGAATCAAGTTGTAAGTATTTATTGGTAAAGTTGGTAAATTATGCTGTAATATTACGATTTCATCCAAATCTCATCACTTTTTGTCCTTTTGACAAATTTGTACCCGAGATCCTTCAGTATCTTGGCCGACTTGTAGGCTATGTGACTTCTTTTGTCGTACTTCATCTCAATATTGATTACTGGACTGTTATTCGTCAGTGTTTTTCTGGCACCCTTCAAAAGAGGAATTTCAAAACCATCAACATCTATTTTGACAAAGTCCACTTCAGAGAAGTTGTAACTGTCAAGCGGTATGCACTTAATGTCACCTTCGCCCTCGTTTAGAACTGTTGAATTAAAATCCTGATTTGCCGAGTGTGATCTATCTGATAACCCATATGGCCATAACACCACGTTATCTTCTTTTATGTTCTTGGTGAAACACTCGCGGAAGTTAGGATTTGGTTCGAAACAAATCACGCTCCTAAACTTATTCGCCAAGGGCCTGGTCCATTGTCCGATGTTGCTACCTATGTCCAAGCACACACGCCAGTTTTTGACGTGTCGCAGTGCAGTATCTCTTTGTAGTCTTTGTCCGTTACCGGCATCTTCTAGGAAGGTTGGTTTGTCGTGCTGTCCATACAGCACCCAAAAACTATTTTCCGTCGCCACCACATTCCTTGCAGGCACAGTCCGGGCAGTCTCGACATTCTGTGCAGGATCGTCCACAGTGCTGTTCGCATTCACATTTCTCACAGATGTATCTTATCATCATTACAGTTCCTTGAATTTTTTATGTATGTCTGTGTTAGGCAACTTAGACTGCAACATTTGTTTCAATCTGTTAAGCGTCTGCGACTTTGTTCTGGAACCTAAGTTTGTGTAATTGGAAACTGCCCTCCTTACATTTTTGTAATTTGCATCACTTATATTCAGAGCCCGTTCCAACTGTGTAAGATATTTGAAGTGTTCATCCCAACTCCGCATGTATCTCCTTAGTTGCATCACAGGAACTGGTTGCCTCTGCCTCATGGCCTGTGCTTGATTCTTATTCTTTAATTTTTTGGTTATCTCTGGATCACCAGATACGATTGCCAGCATGTTTGCCAAATCATTGTTTATCATCCTCACTTGATCAAATGTGCCTTTTGCCATGGTTTGGTCTGCATAGGACTTAACAAAAGATTGTGTCTCTTTTTGTTGACTCATAAGTGCAAGTGCCAGAAAGCTAAGGTAGATTCTTTCTGTAACTTCAGGAAAGGTAAATCTTTGCAGATCACTAAATTTCCTTATGACTTTCGCTTCAGATACATACTTTACAAATGGTGTTAACATATAGGTATTTATAGGGCACATGCAACGAAATTTTATTCTGACCGATGTAATGAAGACCGGAGACCATTATTCCTACGAGCAGTTTATAGACACACACTCTTTACCAGACCAAACATTTGATCACACTGGCGAATATTATACCCTACACAAACACGACCTTGACAGTTATGATAGGAAGTTTGCTTTAATAGATATGCGGATCCATAATAACAGACTAATTGATAACAGTGCATACAAGAAAGATTTACAGGGAAGGCTAGAACTTTTACATCAACAGGGATTCACCTTTATACTAACCAATCCATGGGAATCGTTGGACAACATTAAATCGCAGATATTCATCACCGGAGAGAAAATGAAAGAGATAGATATACCTTATCCTTATTACACATGGACCGGTGGAGTATCTTGGTTTTGGAACTACATGTATCATAAACACAAAGATAAAAAATATAAATTCACACACGACCATAACGGAAGTTATTGGCACAAACTACATGAATATCTTTATCTTAACAAAGCACCGAGAGAACACAGAGTCAAACTTTACAACAAAATGCAAAGCAATAATATCCTAGATAACAGTGTATACAGTTTCACGTTATTGGATAACCCTGTGAGACTACCATCCAAGTATGAATTGCCTGGCATAGACCCAAAAGACTATCCTCGCTGGGGTAAGGACCAAGACATATATGAATTGCCGTACATAGATACAGTCTGTTCAATTGTGTCTGAAACAAATGACAACAACTATGAAATTTTTATGACGGAAAAGATATGGAAACCAATAATGGCACAGCACGTTTTTATCGTGCATGGTAATCATTTGTATCTACAAAAATTAAGGGAAATGGGATTCAAAACTTTCAGTGCGTATTTTGATGAAAGTTATGACCTCGAAGCTGATCCCGACAAACGTGTAGACAAAATTGTTTCATTGTGTGCTAGTTTAAAAGACAACTCCACAGAACTTAGACATGGACACAAAAAATGGCAGGACATATATCAACAGACCAAAGCATTAAGAAAGCACAACTATGATACGATGTTTAATAAACAGAAGTTAAGTTTAGAAATTAATAAGACTTTAAATCTATTTCTTGAATTTGCTGATACCAGTCAAGTTTCTTCTTGAAAATCCTAATCTATCAACCAGTTTAACGGCATTTCCCGACCTATCAACAGCGACGAAGCCTTCTGGCTCCGTTACTTCTAGTCCACCATCTGTCTGCTGGAATGAACCTATCGCCTGTGCTTGATTCATCTTCTTCAATACAAATGCTTTCATTGTCTGCACTGCCTTGTAGAAAGTTAGCATGGCCTGTAATGGTTTCTTAGCTCTGTTTAGAAATACAGGCATCTGTTTCATCTTGTCCTGTCGCAGTTGTAAAGCCTTCTGTGCCTTCAATCCGGACATCTGCTGTTGCATTCTGTCTGCATAGAATTTCCTGAATCCTAATAAGAACTTGGCGACATCGGTAGGTAGTTGTCCTTGCTTAACCATTGCGTTGATGTACATCTGGAACATTGGTATAAAGTCTTGATTCTGTCCTAACACACTTGATAGATTACGTGGCACACTGTTCAATAGGTTCTCAAGTTTTTCTATACTGTTGTAGAATTGTTTTGTTTCGTCGTCAGTAAATTTAGCACTACCAGACACGTCCTTGTAGGTCGCATTGTCAAAGAACACATCATTGCTTTTTGTAAATGCACTAACATCTGCTCCGCCTTTTGCATTCATATCTTCTAAAGAATCACCCACATATGTTGTATGGAATATTATTCCAACTTTGGCCCTGTCTATCTGTTTGCCTAATTCACTTGCTTCTGGCACCGCATATGTAATAGTGTTCGGTGTGAACGTTAGGTTAGGCTTGCCGTCTACGTTCTTACGTGTGATGTCTTCATCTGTGAACAACAGATCACCTTGCACCACGCCTTGTATGTTTATTTTCTTTAAATGGACAAGACACTTCAACAACTTCTGTCCTAGTTCATCTGTGCCATGGTTGTTTGCTATGTCTTTCTTGGTGTAATTTATCTTGGCGGCCTTTGCGAACACAGACTTTGTGCCTACAAAGAACTTGCCGTTGGCCGGATTAGTTCCACATACCACAGCAGGTGCGCCATCCCATTTGACTGACACACTCATTGCTTCTGAACTTGATCCTTTAAGTGTTAATAATAGTCCTCTGAAATACTCAAGCACTGCCTTGCCGCCCTCGTAACCGTCAGTGATCACAATGTCCTCTATGTGTTCAAGGTGTGTCCTTTTAAATTCTGTAAGGACATCTTCTATCAACATGATTAGTCCTCTTTGTATTCACCGTCTTTGATTTTCAACACGTTTTCCTTGACGTCCTTGTTCTCTTTGATACGTGCAACGCCTTTGCTGAATTTGGATGCATCCATGTTCTTTATAGCTGAATTGAATTTCTTCTCTAATTTGAACGCCGTGTCCTGATCGAAATTCTCTCTAATGTAGGTAATCAGTCTTATGGTGGACTCCAATATGTGTGAGGCTCTGCTCTCCACAACTTCCTCCTTGTCACGTTTAAGTGGCATCGAGCTTAATTCTTCTAATAGACTTTTAGTATGTTTTTGCATTGTAGGTATTTACTTCTTATTGTAGCACAATTCTAGCATAAGTCTACCCATTTTAGGTTATTTTACTTTGCGATAGATAAAATACTTGCGTTGATTAGTATCATCACGTATATCTAGAATTTTTAGGTTGAACATCTCAGAAAGTTCTATAATAAAAGGTACGTTCCAAGCAAAAAACTCAATCCAATCTGCTTCAGGCTTGTCATGAGATAATCCAGGGTTTACTCTAAAGAACATTAGACCATTATTTGAAAGTAGTTGTACACATCTACTGACTTCTGCAATTATTTTTTCTTTGGAACCAAAATTCACTGACCCTAGGCAAAGTATTACATCGAAAAGTTTGTCTGTTTTGTATTGCAAAGTGCCAACTTCAAAGTCTGCCTTATCGTTATACGGGTCTATGCCTACGAGATTATGAATCTTATCTTTGAATTCATTGTAGCCACACCCAACATCAAGCACCGCTCTTGGTTTCAAAGCATTGACTTCGTTAATTAGTGCAAGTCCAGAGTATTTCCATTTTTTCATATCGTTCTGCCAATACTTGGAGAAGTATTTGTGTAAGCAGGCGTCGTCAATTGCTTCTGAATATTGCTCTAAAGTGTCACAGCGTTCGACAACTACACCAAAAGTTTCTTTGATAAAGGGTTGCGTGATTTTCGAAAGATCGTTCTGACTGTGTCCTAATAATTTTGCAAATATTTTTTTGTTCATTAATTGTACACGTATACTTTGATATCGTTTTGTTCATAGGTATGTATCCTGCCTTTGGTGTTTGGTAAACTAATATTGAGTGCTCTACAAAGGTCTACGTTGTCTGCAGGACAAGTCACCCTGTCTTGATTGTTTTTAATAAACTGCATTATGTCTCTGTTCTCAGATTGTATATGACTCCACATTGTATCTTGATCTTTGAAATAACTGTAATTGGGGTAGGTGATATCAAACCCGCCGGCATCGTTCCACCATTTCAGACATTCGAAGTCATTACGATGCACCATTACGATCGGATGTCCTAGTGTAGAAAGTTTGTCCAGACTATGTGCGAATGTGTGTGATTTAATTATTCTTCTCCCTTTGCCTGAGAAAGGCAGATCCCAATTGTCACTGGTGTTGTTAAACTCCATTCCTGGATCAAAGTATGATCCTATGTGTCTTACTACGCCTTTGTTGTATGCCCTTTCACTGGTGCTGTCCGATTGATCAATGTCAGGTGACCTGTAAATGTTTTTAGCAACACTACTCCATTTTGATCCTGGTGCACCAGTGAAAAGAACATACATTATTCAGTAAGTTCTTTTTTGTAGACTGTGTTGTAACCTAACTGTTCCTTTTTGAAGTCAGCCAAAGTCTTTAGTGCCTCGGGTGTAATAAAAGACTTCAGTGTCCTTACAGCGGCATCACCGTCTGCACCTGTCCTCCACTCGTACTTGCCCACTTTCTTTTCGATAGCGGCTACTGACTCTGGATCGTTTATCATTTTGTTTAAGGCGGCAACAAGTTTATCCTTATTTGGATTATCTTTGTTTACCCAGAATGCTTTTTGAAGTGCATCTCTCCAACTCTTTACAAGTTTGTATGCGTCATAAAAATCACCACTTGGTGCAACATCGTATGTATCTTCAAACAGTGCTTCAAATGTTGGTTCAGTAAAGTTAGGATCTTTTCCGTGTTGTCCTGTGTTTACATCAAGTAGTCCATGATGGAACCATGTGTAAGCATCTCCCTTTTTAATTACAGGCATAACATGTTTCTTGTAAGCGGCAGGGTTCTCTCTGGTTGCGTTTAAGTCACCTCTAATGAAAGCAAGCCTTCTCTCAGAGCCTTTCATTCCTTTTACCCATACTACTTTATTCTCAAATGTTTTAATAGGATCACCGTTTGGTCCTGTCAGCAACATGACAATGGCCATTACTTCTGGTGTCATACCAGATCCAGATGGAAACTGTATTGGTCCATTTGTTGTATCGGCTTTCTTCCTTGCACCCACGATAATGTTCAAGTTCATTTGTCCAATTGACTCCCAATCTAAGTAATTGTAATCAACAGGTTCAACAAGATATGATATACCGTTACCACCGTGTGATACAAGTATTGTCTTGTCGTCGAACCTTAGTTTATTTTGGAACTCGTTTGGTCCCAGTTGGTCTCTTGCACCAGGCTTGTAGATAAGATTAATCTTCTCACCTAGGTGTTTCTCCCATTCTGCAACAACTATCTGTGCCCACACAGAAGTTCCACCAGATGGTTTTTGTGGCACGATCAAATTGTAATCTGCCATGGCTGTTGTTGTCATTATGACCAAAGCCATTATTATTTTCTTAAGCATAGTTTAGTCTACTCCGTTTTGTAATGCCCCAATATAGTAAAAGTATAACACAAATCATTATAGAAATAAAGAGTGGTCTTGTGATTAAATCATTTACCGTATGGAGTGATGTTAATTGGTAAGTGAGGTTGTATATCCTGTCACTTAACAGGTACCCAATTAACAGTGCTGGCCTGCTAACTTGGAATTTTTTACATAGCAATCCTAATATAGAGAATGCTACAAGCACTGCAAGGTCTTCCCACCCGCCTGTGTACTGCAAGGTTGCCCAAACAATAACAGCAAGTATGAAAGGAAAGTAATACACATATGGAATACGTGTCACCCACCCTGCGAAATATGCCAGTCCATAACAAACGACAGCAGTGATCATTGTTCCTAGCAAGAATGCGTAGGTCATGCTGTCAAATAATTTGTCGTCGTAAAAGGTATCAGGAGATCCTAGGTCGATGCCCAGGTATAAAAACAGTCCCATCAGTATCGCGGCGAATGGTGCACCTGGGATACCAAATAACACTGTTGGGATAAATGAAGAGGCCTTCTGTGCATTGTTGGCTCCTTCCGCTCCAACAACACCTTTTACATTACCATCTCCAAACTTCTCTTTGGGATTGGCCGCCACCGTGGCACCGTATGCCAACCAGTCCGCCATTGCGCCACCAAGTCCCGGGAGCAGTCCTATGAAAGAACCTATGGCTCCTCCTCTTATGCTGTCCTTCCAACAGCTGATAGTGTCCTTAATTCCTTGTACAAGGTCTTGCCAACTACCTTGCTGTGCTTTGATTGTTGTAGTTTCCTTTCTGTTGAACCATCCGTTCCAAAGTTCTGGTATGGCAAAAAGTCCTGCAACGAAAGGTAATATCTGTACACCGTCTTCGAGGTATCTCCAACCCATTGTGAAACGAGGCACGTTGTTTACATCAACACCCACAAGTCCTATTGTGATTCCTAGCACTATGGCAAGTGTGCTTCTAACATATTTTGTAGTGGATACAAAACCCACAGTGACAAATGCCAACAGCACCAATGCCCACAGTTCAGGTATGCCCATGTACATAACAACTTTAGTGTACCATGGCAAGAATAAAAATGTAAGTGAGCCAAAGAATAATCCATTAGCAGTGCTGGATGTTATCGCGGCACTCAATGCCCTAGTGGCCTCACCGTTCTTGGCCATTGGGAATCCGTCGACCATGGTCGCCGCCGCAGAGTTGGCTCCAGGTATGCCCAACAGCACACCACTAAAAGAATCACCGGTTGTTGAGGATGCCACAACTGCCACACAAAAGATTACACCCAAGTAAGGGTCGCCTACAAAGTAGGGCATAAATCCAAATAGTGTGATTAGTCCTGTTGTTGCCCCCGCGGCTGGTATTAGGCCAATGATTAAGCCGTAAACAATACCCGCCATTAATATGACAAGTTCCATAATATTCGATTTTTAGGGATTATATGTTGTGAACTTCCATGGGAGCGTTACAACAAATTATGTATTTGTAGTTATATTTAAAACTATATACTTTATATGAAATTGAGTCAACAGCAAAAGATAAGAATGTATTCTCATCATGACGTAGATCTTGACGTTGAGGACGACTTTTGGCCCATAATAGGAACGCTCTTGACAATCATAGGTGTATGGACCGCACTGGTTCATTTCATTGACTGGGCCACGCTAGATGTTTTACCCTGGTGGGTTGAACCTTTAACCATAGCACCTTTTATATTCCTCATAATTATGAAAGAACATTACGACTCTTTGAACCCATTACATTGGTGGCCAATGTTCTGGGGGTATAAGGCCAAATTACCGGACGAGGATAAGATAACCATTAGACCCTTAGACACTGAACGGATAGTTCAACAGCATGGTGGAAGATTGAATGTGTACATCATCGACTACGAACACATAAAGTTCCGTAGGAAGAAAGACGCCGTTATTTTTGGTTTGAGATACTTCTAGATGGCTTGAACACCGCACCGTAATTGTTTTCGTACAAAGACAACTTATCCGAAAGCTCTTTTACAATTTGCTGGTATTCTGCAACTTGCACTTCCAAGTTCCCCAACTGAGCCTTCAGTAATTTAATATTGTCTTTACTTGCCTTGTCCTGCATAAGCCTTGTAAGATCTCTTCTTGTTCTTGTTCATTGAGCTCTTCTTGATTCTGCTCTTATTCCTGCCAATCGAAGTCTTCTTTGCTTTTCCTGGAACGTACCCTGATGTGTTATGTAATGCCATAATCTAATATTATAGTAGACAGCTTTATAAGTCAAGTATATAATGTAAATAATATTATGATCAAATATCAATTAAGATGCAGATGTAATCATGAGTTTGAGGGTTGGTTCCCCAGCAGTAAAGAATACACAAGACAAAAGAACAAGGGCATGATTCAGTGTCCCATGTGTGACAGCACAGCGGTTGACAAGGCCATAATGGCGCCAAATGTAAAAACTTCCAAGAAGAAAATTCCTGAAGATTATATGGTCATGGGAGAAAGCGCCGAGCACATCTTACGTAAACTTAATAAGAAAATTAAAAAAGACTTCCAAAATGTTGGTAAAAACTTTGCCAAGGAGGCTAGAAAGGCTTCAAAAGGTAAACGGGATCAAAAATTCTATGGAACAACTACCAAGGAAGAGGCCAACAAACTATTAGATGAAGGCATAGATCTGTTCGCTGTGCCAGACTACAAAGACAATTAGTCCAATAATAGTTGATCTTTTGGTGCTGGTTGACTTAATACACTTTCTAGTATATAATTGTTAACATGGAACGTAGGATAACAGAGATTGAAACTCCAGAGTTACGTAACCATATAACAACAATAAAGGAAAAGGAAACAATATGCTAACAGGTATGTTTAATACACTTTTTCCATCTACTAAGAAGGAAACAAAAACCATGGCAAACTCAACACAATACGTTGTATACACAAGAAACTTCAAATCAAGAGCGAAGCAAATTGGTGTATTTGCGGAGCCGGCTTCATCTTACAAAGTAAACGGTGAAGTACACGGTGGTAAAATCAAGTTCAAAAACCTAGCAGTGAAATCAACTGCAAGAAAAACAGCTACTAACAAGTTGTTATCAAAAGGTTTGGACTTTACAGTAGAAGTATTAGGTGTTGCACCTAAGAACTCTGCTTTGACTATGAAGTCAAACATCATTTCTTTATTAAAGAAATCAGGAAGAAAAGTAATTAATTACTCAGCGTAATCTAATTAATTCTAAGGGCGGTGCAGAAATGTATCGCCCTTTTTTTATGGGTGATTAGAAGGTCGATGTAGAGCTGACCGATCCGTCCTCATGTAACCATTCAGTCTTGAAGTGTTCGACAGTGTCTGTTGAATCGTCCCCAGCCCATGGCCAAGTTGATCTATCATCCGAGAAAAGGTTATCTATTGCGGTCTTCCATCCAGTTTGGTTGTCTAGGCTTGAGTGTTTAATTGTCATTACCAATGTTTTATCTGAATCAGCTAGGGCGTAGGTCAATGTTGGACTGTTTGTGTTCCAGGCAGAAGCAAATGCAATCCTTGCCACTGCGTCATCTGTGTCGACGAACGTAATTAGACTGCTATCCATTTTCCGTATCTGAAAATATCTCTTATGATGCCATTTACTTGCCATTTTAATAATCCTTTATAAACGCTTATTACACTGTATTTATTATCTTTGTTTTAGATCTTGAAACATACATATATCGTCCTTGAAAATATCATTGAACAGTGGTGTTTTAAGACTCTCAACGACTTTGGCATAGACCGTAAGTTTCTTTGTGTTCGAAACGTTTTTCCTTATTTTCTCATCTTTTTCATCGAATAGACTTATATCGCATCCATGATTTGCACAAAATTCTTTTAATTTTTGAGAGATTCCAGGTTCCAATCGGAACAGCGTTAGGTTGTTTAATTCTTTGAATTGATGACTATAGGGAATTAAGTGTTCGTCAACTATACAGATGTCTTCAATAAATTTTTGGAAGGACTTATTATCGATATATTCCTGCATTCCTGCCATACATATTCTTTCGGTTATTGCCTTTGCTCGACGTTTTATTGGATCTATCAAAATGCCAAAATTTACGTCTGTTGGTCTTATCGTTTTTGGATCGGGTATTGGTTTCCATCCATGGTTGGAAAAAAATTCAGAAAAGAAAGTGCCAGCACATTTATTGGACCTATGGTATACAAGATTGTTGTGTCTGTATATTCCTTGGTTCCAGGGCTTCATCTGTGTCAATATGTAAGTATTTATTATGTAAATATGTTAATGCCTGTCACACACCTACACATCGAAGCATCGAGCCATTGTAATGCACGGTGCCCTGGTTGTCCCAGGAATGCCTATGGCTATCCACTAGAAGGATTCTTCCCTGAAAAAAATCTCGAGCTCGACAGATATGATCAAGTATTGCAGGAATACAAGGATGTGGGTTCAATTTTATTCTGCGGTAATCATGGTGATCCTATGATGAATCCGGATATTGCAAAGTTCTGTGATATAGAAAATATTCAATTTACTATTGCAACGAATGGTGGCATCGGAAGGCTTGAGACCTACGAACTTTTAGCCAAACAAGGAGTTAAAATAGTGTTTGGCATAGACGGACTAGAAGACACCAATCATCTTTACAGGCAAGGGGTCAATTGGCAAAATTTGATGAGGAGAGTAAAACACTTCATAGACCTCGGAGGTGATGCAGAATGGCAATTCATTCGGTTTCAACACAACATGGATCAAGAGCAAGAGGCTAGAACATTATCGAATGACTTAGGATTCAACCACTTTTTTACATTAGGTGGAAGCAGGAACAATATGCCTGCAATACAAAAGGACAAGAGTATCAGTCATTGGATATTGCCGCCCGATAAAGATGCACGACCTCAAAAGTTTGATGTCGATGCTTACATCAATATGAGATACAAGCCATACAACCTAGCCAAAAATACATGCACCGTTTCCAAGATCAAGTGCGAGCACCTGGATGGGAGCGTGTACATGAACAGTTCTGGAGAGCTGTTTCCTTGTTGCTACCATGGATTCGGACATGTTGATCGACCTAAGATATTTTTAGATGATTTTAAAAAGTTGCAGGATACTTGGCAAACAGATTATTGCAATGACGTTTGTGCAGGTCATTGTGGAGCACCATAATATACCACGTTGTCTGCCATGGGGTAACTTCTCCAAGGATCAAAAATAATTGTTTCATTATCAGCAGACACCTGGTCTGTTTCATGCACCCTGACAATTACATGCACAGGATTATCTATGCCGTTAGCTAATTGTCCACCATGCTTTTTTATGTAGTATTGCACTAGTAGGCTATATGATCCATCAACAAGATTGGTGCCTGGTTTGTATGAATCCGATGTGAACCAAATGTTATTTCCATGTTTGAGTATAGCTTTAGCCATTGTCTCCGCTTGTTTCTCCCTAGCTGTCATTATTCCTTCAAACAAGTCATAGCCAAGATCAAGTTCCTTAGCCAGCCAACGCAACGCAATGTTGTCCCTTGGATGACATGCACCACCATCTCCCATGCCGGCTTTCATGTATGCAGAACTTACTATCCTTTTTGTGCTTCGTGATAATGCCCCTGTCACTTTGTCTACATTCATGTTGCCCAATTTGTGTGCCACGTCTTGTATCATATTCACCAGTGAAATCTTGTTGCTGATGAAAGTGTTATAAAATATCTTCATAGACTCGACTTCTTCCCAAGTACCAAACTCAATACGTGGATTGTTTTCGCAAACATCTTTGTATAAAGATTTTAGCAATCCGGCCTTAACCGCAGTCTCCTCTATACCCTTTCTAGTTCCTATCATGATCATCTCTGGGTTGATCATGTCATCGGCTACCGTGCCCATGGCTATAAGATATGGATTATAAATTAGTTTTACATTGGTCATGACAGGAGCAAATTCTCTCCTAATTGTTCCAGGGAGCACCGTAGATATTAGCACAACAACCTGTTCTTTATTCATTAAGTGATTGCATTCTGTCAAAACTTTTTTGACTGCATCATAATTGAAATCCTTTGGTTGCTTATGACTGGTGGGCTCTCGTCCGTCATAGCCATCCTCGTGTGGGGTGGGCGTGGCTATAAAAACAATATCTCTATCCTTCACGGCGTCGGCGAGTGTGTCTTTTATATCAATTAGTTCACTTTGTTTGGGTAATATGTCATATCCGGCAATATCGCCGTAACCCTTTTTGGCCAAAGCTTCTGCACATGGCATTCCTAGTTTGCCTAATCCTATAAACGAAATCCTCATTCTCTTTCTAAATCACATGTCACACAATGAAAGCCACCACCTAGTGTTCTTGACTGCCGCATTGGTGTTGAGATCACATTTAGATTGTTTGCCTCAAGTTTCTCCTTTAATTTTACTTGAATATCATCTACCAATATAGTTTCAGGATCAAGCGAAAGCAAGTTCATCCCAATCCATTTAGATGCCTTGGGAAAATGGTGAAAGTCACGAGGCACTATATCGTCAATCCATATTTTTTTATAGTCTTGCATAAAATTTGGTAAGTCTTGTTTCTTTACTCTTGATGCATTCACTATAACAGTATTTTCGTTCAAAGTCAATAATGTAGAATCGATATGTGTGATCTCATGATCGACCACTTCCCATTTGATGACCTCGTAATCGTTGCCAACTGTTTGTTGCAACCAATCGGCTCCTGCCTCATTGGCAGAATGGGAAATTGAGTAAATTAATTTGTCATTCACTTTCAGTACGTTGGCGGCATCGAAGGTTGGATCTGTGTTTTTTTCTGGTCTTGGTGCTCTTACGATATTACATTGTTTCAAGAAAGGATACATTTCTAATTCATTGGCACGGCTCTCGAAAGGGGTTGGACATTGTATAACCATATCTCCCACAGTCAAAATTATGTCTCTGGCAGAATAGGCCCAGTGTGGCTTTGCAGTCAAAGGTCGATAGACTTTTATTGCCCTATGTTCTAGTATGTCTACTAATGTTTCCAAATCTTCAATGGCTTCTTGCCTAACAACTGCAGGCACCTCGCCTTTGGCAAGGGTGGTAGGATAAGTTGACCTTTGTATGCTCTCATTGAATGCTTTATCGTCTGAAGGCCAAGACATGTTTACCGCACTTCCAACTATGACAGATTTCAATTTACCGTATTCGTTCTGTGTTGATATTTTCATTTATAAATATTTAACTTTATAAAAATTGATGGCATTTTTTTTTATAATCCATAAAGATGATAGTAAAAAATTTAAAAGAGTTGAACATTTGGTTTGAGTCGTTACTTTCTGCCGGCTATGTGTTTTATAGATTTGATCACTATCCTGTGGAATATCTACATATGGGTTGGGAAGAAGAATTGGCCAAACACGCAAATATTTTTTTGAAGGATCCTAAACATTTTACTTTCCATCATATTAGGTTGCTATTCAAAGAACTTAAAAATAATAGGATACAATATCCTCTGGTAGGCACGGTAAAAGACAACATTCTAAATATTAATCCAGGCGGTTCACGATTGATGGTAGCAAAATATTATGATGTTAAGGATGTTCCTTTAGATTTAATTTGTAAAAAAGAAGAAATATCCCAATTTCTGCAGAGCGATCATTCTATGATTGACAGCAGTGATAAGTTCTTAAAAGTTTATAATGATATCGATAGCGATGCGTCTGTCCAATTCGATGACAACGGCTATGGAGCAAGATACTGGTACCAAATAGATTATGATACTAACCATTTCCATTGGACAAATGATGATATAGCGGATTGGATAAAAATTAATCAAGATACTAAATGTGAAAATATTTTAGATTATTATTTCCTATGAGTGATGAAATTAGTAGCATTAAGGTAGTTGAAAGAGAAGTTACTAACCAAGACTTCTTATTTCTAAAATTACAAGAACTTAAGGATAAGAAAATATCAAGTCTTTACTTAGAAATAGATGAAGGGCCGGATCTTCAAGAGGTTGATATTGACTCCACAACTTTATTAGACTTCTTACACACATACTGTGTCACGAATAAAATTGATAAAAACCTAATTACAATTAAGAGTGATAATCTATCACAGGATCATGTGTGGCCAAATTATGTCAAATCATTTAATGCTACACCATTCATCCACGGACAGAATCTCTCCTTTGTTCCAAAGAAAAACATTGAAAGAAAATTTGGTTTATTTGTGGGTAGTAGTCGGTGGCCGAGACTGGATATAGGTGCATACCTTTATGAAAATTACAACGACGACACGCTATTGACTTTTAATCACAGTAATTTTAAAGTTGAATACTACCTGAAAGATATTCCTATAGAATCTCATGAATCTATTAGGAAATTTTATCATAATCTTCCGTTGAGAATAAAGGAGGAAAATTATAACAATGGTTATATTAATTGGGATAAGGCCTATGAATTACTTCCTTGCTACAACAAATTCTTTTTGGATATCGTATGTGAAACCTGGCATGAAGGTAAGTGCTTTATGCCGACTGAAAAGATAGGAAGATCACTGCGTAGTGGAACACCTTTTATAGTTTATGGTGCACAAAACTTTTTATCAAATTTAAAACAACTAAATTTCAAGACCTTTGGAGACTTCTGGGACGAATCCTACGATCAATATGAGGGCCAAGAACGTATTGCAAGATTAAAATTACTGATAGATTACTTTGGTAATAAAAACAAAGATGAATTGTATAAACTTCAGGAAGGTGTACAGTCAATTTGTGATCATAATTTAAAAATTTATCAATCATTGAACGAAAATGCAATACTGAAAATCTTTTTATGAAAAAATTAATACAAAGTTGGGCTGGAGGAACTGAAGAAGTCAACACCTTACGACAAACAATAAACTCTGCTCTTAATACACTAGAACATGTTTACATAAAACTAGGACAGCCCGGGTTGAACTATAAAGTTGGAGAAAGATATTTTGGCACTATAGATTTTGTAGAAGAATTTGATCCTGCCCGTTGCACGTTCTTTGCCAATTGTGTACCAATCGGAAATGATCTACCTAACCTACACTATATCAACGACATGTTTTTTGAGGGTTGGCGTTTATATCGTGATAATCCTGAGTGTAAAAAATTGTTAGATCATTGTTTAGATACAGCGGATAAACAAACTAAATTGCGTTTCGATTTGTTGCTAGGCGAATGGAATGGAACAAAGGATCTAATACATTCTCTGATACAATCACATCCTATTAAGGAATCGACATTTTTCACCTATTATGGGCGTGATGTTTCTGCAGGAAGTTGGAGTTCTTATGTGATGAGACCTAATCAGCACACCGCAGAAACTTTTATCAAAGGAAGTCAAATACGCTGTTCGGACTTACTTGATCCGGAAATCTACAATCAAACTTATTATTCTGCAATGGTCGAAACTGTCTCAAGCACAAGATTCGCTATGTTTTCGGAGAAAGAAGCCAAACCGATAGTAGCAGGTAGACCGTTTGTAATTTTTGGATCTCCAGGACATCTGAGAGCATTCCGTAAACTGGGTTTCAAAAGTTTTGCACCCGTTATAGACGAGTCCTACGACGATGAATCAGACATGACAAAAAGATTTTCTAAAGTTTTGGATTCAATGCACAGTCTGTCCAAACAGGATCCTATAATTGTGTATGAGCAATTAGCAGACACTATCGCTCATAATAAATCACACTTTGAAAATAATAACTGGAATAATGAGTTTAAGATTGCTCAAGCACAGTGCCAGTAATCTGAATAACATATCTGTCAACTTCTCCGAGGTTGGCCGCCATGTGCTTTGTGGCGCCTTGCCAACTGTGCCAAGAGCCTGCAGGCCCAGTGCAGAACCTGTCTTCAATCCATAGTTGATGTCCTGGTGCAGGATCATGCAGGAAAACCATTATCCTAACAATGTCTTCAACACGAGCGTTCTTGTTTCTTGCGTAGGTCGGGTAGTTGTCCTTGTGCCATGGCAGTATCAATCCAGGCGTGTACTTTGCAAATGCGTAGACAGAATCTTTTAGATTAAACTGCGACAATACATAACCAAAAATTTTATCTACTTCTTCTGGAATAAAAACGCCTTTACCAACTTGTTCAAATTTGGGTATAAGGCATCCAACCCTTTCCTTGTATATGTTATAGTTCTCCTCGGCGGTTGTGAAGCCTTGCCTTTTGTCGGGGTGCTCATACCATGGTAGATCCTCGTAGTCCTGTTGTACCCAATGCACTGGTATGGTGCCTTGCTTGTTGTTCCAGTCAGGATAAGAGTACTTCATAATATATACACATAATTATCAATGTATGAACACGATTGGTTATTTTGGAGATAGTTTTTGTGACAGCCAAAACAAAGACTCGTGGTGTGTCCTACTAGCAGACAAGCTCAAAAGTGAGGTGACCCATTGGGGTAGAGGTGGTGCTTCAATATGGAATACATTTATGGAGTACGAAAAATTACTACAGTCTAATAGCCTGCCCGATACACTTGTTTTTTGCTGGACAGAACCTTATAGACTTTATCATCCAAGTGTGCCTTTAGCCAAAGGTGCTGTGCCTTACCCAGGACCTGATCAGAATCTATGGAAGGCGGCCGATATGTATTATGTGTATCTTCAGGATTACAGAAAAGATGAACTGGCCTACAAATATGCTTTGCAATGGTTTGATCAAAAAGAACTACCAAAAGCACAGGATAAAAAGATAATTCAGATGTGGAGCATGAAACCTTTTGAACTATCGGGTGAACCTTGCGACCTAAAACTTCAAACAGGTATGTTCATTGATGAAAGTATGCTGATGTTTGCATGGGGAGGCAAGACACCGCAACCTGGATTCAAGTTTGACATAGACTTGGCCAACCACATGAATGTGGAACAGAATGAACAGTGGGCACAAAAAGTTTATGACAGACTTACAGGTTAAGGGTTACGCGACATATGACAAGTTAAAAACTTGTATCGTAGGCAGGGGCTACAATAAAGAACAATTCAACGACATAAAGAATCAAAAAGTCAAGGACGTACTATTCAAAATACTAGATGAAACAGAAGAAGACTATCAAAACCTGTGTGGTGTCCTGCAGACCGCTGGGGTTGAAACCTTGCGTCCTGATATAGTGCAAGGGGATATCACCCATAGGCCCGCCAACCAACCAAGGGACGACATGGCTGTAATAGGGGAGATGCTTTATGTCAATAACAACAGGCCGGAGTATAAATCCATATTGGACAGGATTGAAAACAAAGTTATTGTAAAAGATTGTGTTGAAAAGAAGTTGATCAGCACAAGTTTTATACACAGGTTAGGGGACAGTTTGCACTGGGGCACTAATAAGCCAGGATGGAGAGACAGTGAGTTGGTTAGGAAATATCAAGAACAATGGACTTCAGAGGGCTTCAACGTTGATATTATGGAACAAGAAGGACACGGTGACTGCACTTGGTGTGTTCCAAAGCCTGGTTGCATAGTCACACTGTTCGAGATACAGGACTACAAAGAAAAATTCCCAGGTTGGGAGGTATGCTACCTGGAAGACAAGTACTGGGACCAGCTGTCACCGTTCCGTAAAGTCAAACGCAGGAATGGAGGTAAGTGGTGGGTGCCTGGTGAAGAGAACAGCGATGACTTCTCTAATTACGTAGAAACATATCTCAGAGACTGGGTTGGTTATGTTGAGGAGACTGTGTTTGAAGTCAACATGTTGTCCCTAGATCAGAACACCATACTGGTTAACAATTACAACAAAAAGGTATTTGATTTCCTTGAAAAAAATAAAGTAACTCCTGTTATCGCCCCATTCAGGCACAGATGGTTTTGGGACGGCGGTGTACACTGCATCACACAAGATCTATACAGAGAACACTAGTTGGCTCGCTATTGGCTCGCTATTAGATATTTGATCTTGTAGATTATTTTGAATAGTCTGGCGTTGGACCACCATACTTGTTGCCTTTGATACGCTTTCCACTGACCTTCATCGTCTTGCCACCAACTTTCTCACTACGGTTACCGGTTCGTTTCATCTTGCCCTGCGATTTACAACTGCTTATCCAACTCGCAGGTAGCGTAGACATTGGTTTAGAACAGACGCCCTTGGGTGCTGGTCCTATGTTTTCGTCTGTGTTGTATATCTCAAATATCTTCATTGCATGTATATTTAACACATATGTCCACGTCAAGTTGATCTTGTGCAGAGTGTAGCAACCGTAACAATTTGTTATCAGTTCCAGCGTTTAAGCATTAGTATAAGCATCAGCATAAGCATTAGTAAGGTTTAGTTTAGTTAGGTGTAAGGTCTATAAATACTGCTATGAAGATCACAGAAGTAATCCTAGCGCCAAAAGAATCCAAAGATACAGTATCTAGTGCCACAATATCTAGTGCCATAAAAGGCGAGCAGACACAAGATATAGTGCCACAGGATATAGTATCAGAAAATAATTTGGCACTAGAGGTTGACAGCATCGAGGAACATCCAGACCATTCAGCCATCGCGGAAGGCGTGAGCCAGATCCTTAGGCGTACCAAAGGCAAGGCGCCCAAGCAAGGTTTTAGGTGTTCATCGGGTCCTAGAAAGGGCCGTATCGTTGCCAAGCCAAGCACCTGTTTCCAGAAGACAGATCCTCAGAGGTCGGCCAAGATCAGAAAGAAACGTCAAGCCAAGGCCGGCATAGCAGGGAAGAGACTGGCGATGACCAAAAGGACTGGTGCAGGATCAAAAAGGTTACAAGGTGTTCAGATCAAAAAGACAAAAGGCTCTCAGCCACGATTCGGAAAGTCATCCAGATCGGGTGCAAGGCCTCTTATGAAATCGAAAATAGTAAAGTCTAAATAATTTAATCTTCTAGTTCTATGCCATCATTCTTAAGTGCCTGTTCGACGGTGGCTCTTGGTGAATAGGTCCAAACAGTGAATGAAGCAGAGTTCATCTCATCACCATCGACCACTCCTTCTATGCCCTGTCGCTTTAGGGCTGAATGGATGCTTGGTATGATGCTTCTGTCCTGATCCAAATCCCAGTCACCGATATCGGCTACTTGGAAATGATGTCTATGTGTTTCATGTGTTGTCATTATTTTAATCCTCCTAATTTGTAAATATAATCCTTTGTCATGATGTATGTCTCTTCGTGAAGTGAGGCATTCAACTCGTCCTTCTTTTTCTTATCCATTACCTTGTTAGCCTGATTGATGCCTTTGATGATAATGGATGCTGGGTCCACCGACTTCTCTCCACCACCTGCTAGGGTCAATAATATTCCTAATACCGCTTCTACAATCATCTCATTATGTATGGACCAAACAATATTAAAAGTATAAGGGCAGGTGTCACAATGGACAATGGCCAAAATTCTAATATTTCGATCCAATCCTTTTTGGTAAGTTTGTACTCTTTGGCCTTTTTGGGTCTTGTCCTATTCAGCCAAAACTGAGGATTGCCTCTTTCGTATGCCTTTAGAAACATTTCTCTTTCACTCATTTTTTTCTGTTTTCTTTTCATCTGAACTTGCTTTCCAGATGTGCCAAATGCTCCTGGCACCACTCTTCGATCTCCATCTTCATTGGTATAATTTCTGCTTCTCTATATCCAAACCCTAGGCAGATGTTATGGAATCTTTCTCCAAACATCTTCGGACCCATCAATGCGTCATCGCCATCCTGGGTGCATCCGTCTAGGTAATCACCTTTGGTGTACGAGTCAATCATGTCCTCAAATATCTGCTCTATTGATTTGACCTGCAATCCTTCTATCATTATCTAACGATACCTTTCTGCATTATCTGATGATGATCCCTGGCATCTTGGATGGTCTCCGCAGGCCCTACCTTGTATTGGGCTCCTGAACCTGCATCAGTAATTTCATAACCGTGTATCTTAAGAACTTTCTTCATGTTCTCCACAGCCTCTAATCTATTTGTTCTTGTTGGGAAACTTGAATCAGATAAGTCTAATTTTATCTTATTGAACAAGTCCAACAATTGATCTACTTCTTTTTTGTTTAAATGGTCTGCCATTTTATTCAACTCCTTTTTAGTGTTAATCATAATTCATTTTAACATGGATCCGGATACCGTCAACCATGGTATATTATATATAATAATGCCGACTATCCCTAGTGCCACTCAACAAGACCAACTACTAGATATAGTCATAGGCAAAATACCTCCCATTCTATGCGATTTCTACAGGAGGTTGACGCTTTACCAATCCATTATATACTGAATATACATTAACCAAACAAGGAGTTGAAAAAATGTATATGAAGTTGAATAAAATGATCCAAGACATCTATGTATTGAACAATGATGAATTGAACAAAGTTGTAGAAGCGGTTAAATTGAGAAGAAATCAATTACACTTCACAGATGCTCATAATTTGAAATTCAGAGATAGAGTATCGTTCCAAGGCAGACACGGTATCACGGAGACTGGTACTGTTGAAAAGGTTAAGATCAAATATGTGTTGGTGAGAACTGACAGAGGTCAGAGATGGAATGTTCCAGGATCTCATCTTACTTTAATTAAATCCAAGGAGGCGGTAAATGCCTAATTGGTGCGATAATCAACTATCTATCACGGGTCCGAATTCCGTGATAGACAAGATAGAGAAGATTGTAAAAGAAGAGAAAGATACAAACGGTCTTCTTAATTTTTTCTATCCAATGCCTAAACAATTAGAAGGAACAGAAGCAGGGCCTCCAGCAAAGACAAAGAAAGAGAAGTTGGAGAGAGCAAGGTTGCAGGTGGAATATGGTGCTTCTAACTGGTACGATTGGAGAACAACCAATTGGAGTACCAAATGGGAAGTATGTGAATTCTATGGTGTGGATAGACAATATCAGTCAGAACAGAATGAAGGTGAGTCCACTATCTCATTTGGATTCAGTTCAGCCTGGGCACCACCAATTGGTGCTTATGAGATGTTCCTTGAGAAGAACGAGGAATGTTCTTTGAGGGCATTTTATTATGAAGGTGGCTGTGATTTCATGGGCGAGTGGTATGATGGCGTAGATGATTGTTATGCTCCAAGTGATTACAAATCAACAGATGACTTTTGGCAGGATGGCGTAGGTTCTACCCTGGATGATGTTTTCAACATCACGGAGTCAATGGCGGAGTACGAAGCCGAACAAGAAGCAGAAAAGGAAGATGTTCATGAGTATGTTAAAGGTCAAGCAATGAACATAGGAGAGGAAGTATAATGTGGACAGATGAATTGTTTGACGAGATACAGAAAGGTGACAAGGTCTGGTACGAGAACGAGCAAGGACAGACCTGCAAAGGCAAGGCCGTGATGATAGGCCCAATGGGTTGGGTACTGAACACAGGCAACGGACAGGCCAAGGTCGTGAACGAAGGATACAATTACCTGGGTCACACACCGGCAAAAATAAGAACCCCGGATCATTTGGGACATTTTCTGAACAAATTTGCCAATGATTAAGCGACTTCTAGCACGGTTGACGCTATTACCAGCCATGCTATACTGAATTATGAACAAAGGAGTTGAAAAAATGTATAAAAGAGACGATTATTATTATTCTGTGATTTCCACAGAAGATCTTTACAAGGAACTGAATGAGAATTACACAGGAGAAACTGACCTGGTACAATCTTTGATGTCTAGAGCGATCAGCAATGGTTGGGTAGAAACAAGACACGAGCTAGGCGTAGCCAATGAAGAACTTTGGAGCCTAAGTGATTGGCCTGAAGGCGAAGGGTTTGGTAGTTCGGATCATTTCGAATATGACAGAAGAATCCAAGAGTCTATAGCTTTTGAAAGAAAGTTTATACAGGCAGAAACAGAGTTGGTGACAATCAACAGACTAGAAGAAAGTCCTAAGAATGAAACTGTTAGGGCTTATATGAAAATGAACGACAAACTAAAAGAAGGGATGGTGGCATAATGGCGACTAGAGCGAGGATAGGAATAAAACAGAAGAGCGGAAGAATCATAGCATCGTACCAGCATTGGGACGGCTACCCAGGAGGAATAGGATACAACCTATGTGAAAATTGGGAGGACCCAAAGAAGGTCACAGATGCGATCAAGTTGGGTGACAGTTCCAAGTGGGGAGTGATCATAGGTGAGAAGCACGACTTCGATGCAGACAGACACGGTTCGGACTTTGAGCATATGAATTGTTATTATGGTAGAGACCGAGGCGAGAAGGATGTAGGCTACAAGATATACAAGGACGAAGCAGAATACATCAACAACGGTTTCAGATCAGGAGAACAATATGTGTACCTACTGAAGGACACAGGCGACAAGAACTATCTTGGCAAGCCGAAGTTCACTTGGTACTATGTGGAGAGCAGATACACTTCGGAAGGCAAGGAAGTCATAGACGATGCTTTCAAGCCTTTAGAAAGATATGCAATCTTAGAACACATCGACATCCTGAAGAGAACAATGCAGATGGAAGATGAAGCCAAGAACAGGAAGGTGGCTTAATGGTAAGGATAGATTGGAGATACATCGACGAGCGAGGTGACTACAAGGATGACAATTCCAAGAACAGGGGATTCAGCCTTGTGGAAGTGGATACCCGTTATGATGTCAAGACCGTGCTGAAGGAGTTCTACGACAGCATGGAGGAGCCAGTTCAAATTATCAACATAAGAAGAGAGGAAATAATATAGTGAGCAAGGTGAAAAAGGTTGCATTATCATTTGGTGATGGAATGTTATTCGCTTCGTACACAGTTCTACCAGTGATTGGTATTATGTGGGCGACGGGTATTGTAAGTTTAAACATATAAGGAGGGGCAGATGCCCAAGAAAGAAAAGATGTGGACGATGGGTAGCAACGGTCCGATAGGACCATGGGCTTGGAGTGTCCGGATCAAAGGATCAAAGAAGCCGTTGAGGTTAGTGGCTTTTGATCTCCAACATATAAAAGATCAACTAGAAGGAAAACAGATCATCAAGGCAAAGAAACTGCCGGAGGAAAAGGATACCTTTACCACAATGCCATTAGGTCCAAAAGGTGCAATGGTGAATCAGCCGGCAGATTATGACAAGGGATTCAAGGTATTAAGGGAGTGGGTAGATCAAAATGGTGGACCACCGGAGGATATTAGGGTGAAGTTGAGAGAATTATGGATAGACTACGACAAGGCACCACGAAAAACCACTAGATATAGTGCCAAGAAAAAGAAAAGATACTAGATATAGTGCCTTTTTGAGGTTGACCGGTATCCTATCCATGTTATACTGAATTATGAACAAAGGAGTTGAAATGATAGAAGAAAACAAAGACCTGCTTAAATTTAATGC
>VMHT01196316.1_pt1 | contig 58379 bp, 53 predicted proteins | sample 4693611 | NCBI WGS metagenome assembly VMHT01 (sample SAMN12280063, study PRJNA550983) | marine metagenome | isolation source: seawater sampled from same location over 5 years 0.02-0.2 micron viral filtrate | place: USA: collected off the coast of southern California halfway between the port... ... | reverse complement strand
CGCAGGTAGTTGCGGAAGGGAGTGCATTCAATTCGAAGGCAACAAATGTAGAATTCTTGAAACGGCCTGTCCTGTGTGCTTGAATAGGGCAAAACGTTGTCCAGGGAATGCAGTCAAAATCATCAATCTTCCAGAAGAGCTCGATCACGACATGACTCACAGTTACGGAGAGAACTCATTCAGACTTTTTCGTCTACCTGCTCCGCGTGAACGACAAGTTGTCGGAATTCTTGGGCCAAATGGGATGGGGAAATCAACTGCGATAAATCTGTTATCTGGGGCCTTGAGGCCTAATCTTGGAGATTGGGGCATTATTGACAGGGATTGGGATGAGATTCTCAACTCATTCCCTCGTGGGGAATTAAGAGATTATCTTGGTCTGCTCTCTGAATCGGGAGTTGCCATAGCTGTCAAACCACAGTACGTCGATAAGCTTCCAAAACTTTGGGATGGGGAAGTCCGAGGTCTTCTTTCGAGAGTCGATGATCGTGGTGAGCTTGATGAATATTCTGAAAAAACCGCCATAAGCCACATACTGGATAGGCGGCTCTCGGGGCTATCTGGTGGCGAGTTACAACGTGTCGCGATATGTGCAACCATACTAAAAGAAGCCGATGTCTACTTCTTCGATGAGCCTTCGTCCTATCTCGATATCCATGAACGTATGAGGGTTGTCAGAATCATTCAGAATCTTGTGGAAAGGGGCAAGAGAATTATCGTAATAGAGCATGATCTGGCGATTCTCGATGTTCTATGCGACCTTGTTCATGTCGTATACGGTGGACGTGCTGCATACGGGATATTCACTCCCCCAAGAACCACTCGGACTGCAATAAATGCCTATTTCGATGGCTTCCTAACAGAAGAAAATGTCAGAATCAGAGACAAGCCCATTTCATTCCTAAGAGGCAGGGTGCGTGGTGAAGAGGTTGGAGAAATCATCCTGGAATGGGGAGATATGGAAAAGAAAATGGGAGATTTCTCCTTGAAAACAGGAGAAGGTGGCGTCAGAAGTGCCGAAGTGGTAGGCGTGGTGGGGCCGAATGCAACTGGCAAGACGACGATGGTCAGAATGATTGCAGGGGAAATTGAGCCTGATCAAGGATGGTGCACAATGGATGCGACAGTATCGTACAAACCACAGCATGTCAGTACAGATTTTGAAGGAAGTGTGGCTCAGTGGTTAGATTCTGAGATAGGGCTCACATGGAGAAGCGGGGAGTTCAATACGCAAGTCATTCGGCCTCTTCAGATTGATCAGATGGTCGAATTAAGTGCTCGGCGTCTATCAGGGGGAGAGTTGCAAGCGGTGAGTATAGCCATATGTCTCGGCAGAGAAGCTGACCTATATCTCCTTGATGAGCCAAGTGCGCATCTAGACGTGAATGCTAGAATGGAAGCAGCCAAGGCAATTCGGAGGACCATGCTTTCCAAAGAGAAGGCTGCCATGGTCATTGACCACGATATCTATTTCATCGATATTGTGAGTGATTCGCTACTTGTCTTCGAGGGAGAGGGAGGAGTCCAAGGACATGCTCATGGACCGATGGCGCTAAGACAAGGCATGAATCGATTCCTGGAACAAGTTGATGTGACGTTTCGAAGAGATCATGAATCTCACAGGCCGAGAATAAACAAACCAGGGAGCAGAAAAGATAGGGAGCAGAAAATCGACGGCGAATATTTCTATGTTGATTGATTACAATTTTTTAGGAAGAGGAGGTATTGGATATGACTGATGGAGATGAGGTTGCAAATGATGAAGAGGATACTCCCGAGGACGAGCATGCTGTGGAAGTGAGTATCGAATCTTTAGAACGCGATCTCCAGTATGCTCGTGCAGAGATTGCAAATGTACGTTCAAGGGCTTTGAGGGAAAGAGCAGATCTAATCAGATACTCATCTAGTCAACTTGGACTGAGGATGCTGGATGTTCTGAGGAGTCTCGAGCTTGCCATTCAGTCGTCGAAAGACTCCGTGGATTCAACTCTAGAGGGAGTTAGGCTGACTGCAGAAAGCATGCGATCCGCCCTCTCTTCGGAGGGGATTGTTGAGATTGACGTTGAAGGAGGGGTATTCGATCCCAGCCGGATGGAAGCAATTGCAGCGATTCCCGCGCCAGAGGGTGTTGATTCCGGCAAAGTATTGCAAGTTATCGAGACAGGGTATATGATCCATGATCGTGTACTAAAACCAGCCAAGGTAGTTGTCTCGGAGTGAAAATATGAGTGTTATTACCCGGCGCTTGTCATATGCAGCGTTGGCCCTGTTCGTGTCGTGGTTATTCCTCATAGCAACAATCAAGGCAATCTCCCCTGAGCCAGATTATTCACAGACTCTTCCGGAAGAATGTGGGGAGGAGTCGCTCAATTGCGCAGGATTCGGAAAATGGGATCACAGAACGGATGAGGCTGGGGGCATTGTATTTGAGGGCAGCATGGGCGATGCCAGAGATTCAATCAGAGAGTGGGTATCCGATCGAGATAGAAGCAAAATTGTCTATTCCGATAATGATACGTTCCATGTGGTTGAAACGACATTTCTTCTAAGGTTCGAAGACGATCTTGTGGTTCATATTGAATGCTCAGAAGGATTGACAGTGATACACGGGTACAGCTCGTCAAGAATAGGCATTAGTGATCTAGGTGTTAATCCCAAACGCCTTGATTCATTGATGTCTCACTTGGACGGGTATGGGAACACCAGCAATCAGTGCTGACTGGATGATTACATTCACATCCATTGATATATTATTACTAACTTCCTTTAGAAGATGAATGTACGATTGACTGCTTATTCTATTGCCCTATTGTTTCTATTAGTCCCAATTGCAGGTTGTGTGGGTCAAGATGATTCCATAGACACCGAAGACGCGAGTGAGAATGACCAGGGTGGCGACTTGGATCCTGTCCAGGATACAGATTTGCCCGTAATCACCAATGTGCCGAATCAGGCTGGATGCGACAATCTGAATCCACACCACTGTATGCTCCCGTTTCCATCCGATGCATTCCTTGTTGAGGACACTACAACAACTACCGGGTTGAGAGTTCACTATCCCACAGGCTCGATTCCGGCTTCAGGTTCGATGGACGTCATAGAGATTCCTAGAGTTAATCAACTAGATGGAATGAGTACTGCAAGTCAGATTATGACGACTTTCGATGAAGTGCCGGACCTCCAAGGTGTCGCTTACCAGTATGATATTGAAAGATCAATGGAGCCCGATCATGCAACGATCATATGGAACTTAGATGACGATGCTTTAGTCGCGCATTGGGTCGAACTGGATGCGAGAGCGCAAGATGGGGAGCAGACCATTGTCCACCTTCGAACTGCCGCTGCTCTTGAGCACGATACGTCGTACATGGTGGTCATACGCGGCCTGAATGATCAGAATGGCGAGCCCATCCAACCTTCTGCTGCACTGAGCGCACTAATCGGGGGAGAGGTCACTAATGCAGAGGATATTGAACTAAGGAGATCTGTGTACAATGAATACATCGATGTTGCTGAGAATAATATAGGAGTCGAGAAGAATGATATTCAGGCTCTCTGGTCGTTTCATACTGCATCCATTGAATCGGTCATAGGCCCCGTATTGTCGATGAGAGATGATGCTTTGGAAAGAATAGGGGACGGTCTCGGATGTACGATTAATTCCGATGGAGTGGAAGACAACTTCGGCGGAGATGGCATGATTTACAGAAGGGTAAGAGGCACATTTACTGCGCCTCAGTACCTATTGGAAGATCGGGCTCCGACGTTACTATCAAGAGATTCATCACAAAACCCTGTCTTCGTGGAAAATAGAGAGGTCCCATTCACATTGATTATTCCTATGTCCCTATACAACTCAACTGAGCCTGGTGCTTTGACCGTATTTGGACATGGCTTCCTTGGAACGGGGGAGGGTCACGTTAGTAGTGGCCTCAGAGAGTGGGGGGAGATATACGAAACGGCTCTCCTAGCCACAGATTTCTACGGGTGGAGCTCGGACGATTATGATGGCATCTCAATGGGCATAATGGATGGGTACTACTTCACCCATCAATCAGACAGGTTACAGCAAGCGATGGTCAATCATGTGGTAATGATTAGGACGTTCAAGGGAATCTGTTCTGATTTGCCTGAAATGCAAGACAGCAGCGGGCGTCTTCTTGTCAATACTTCTGAGGTTTACTATACTGGCTATTCACTTGGAGGAAACAGAGGGGCATCGTTACTTGGGCTTTCTCCGGATGTCAGCCGAGGGGCATTGTGGGTCGGAGGGGCAGCATTCTCTCACCAAATTGAGAGGTGCACGCAATACGATCAGTTCGATGATCTGATGGAAAGCGTAATCGGATATCCATCGCAGCTCGATAGAGCGGTTGTTATCTCAATAGTCCAATCGCTTTGGGATGCTACAGATACTAACACCTGGTCAACTCTGTCGAATGGTTTGGAAGGTAGGATCGATCCTTACGAGATGCTGTACATTGGATCCATAGGGGATGTCCAGATTTCCAACATATCTACGAGTCGTGCACTTCGAAATGCAGATGCTTCCATTCTTTCCAGCTCTTCGATATTGCCGTACGGCATGCCTGTCGTAGAGGGGGGAGAGAGCGCAACAGGAAATATCGGGGTGTATTTCGATGGCGGTTTCAGCCATGCCCCAGTGGAGAATCTACTAGGTCAAGAGCCGCATCCAGCGCACAACTGGGTAGCAGGTGTTGGAGCGGCCCACAGCATGGCGTTTGGCTACCTTTTCAACGGGTTTGTGGATGACTACTGCGAAGGATCTTGCATCTATGATGCGGATTAGCCGACTGGTTCTCCGCCTTCCCCCATGAATGCAAGTCTCCGAAATGCATCCATTTCAATCATAGTCTTAATCACAGACGCTTGCATAGTTGGACTCAAAACTGTGAGTATGGCGATCTCGTCGTTTATTGTGGACATCATTCTAGCAGTTTCCCGGACCCTCCACCCTTCCAACGAAGTTCTGTTCACCAAATCAATCAGTTCGACAGTCCAGCCACCGGACACGTAGAGATTTGCAGTTGCTTGGTCGCTAGTTATCAAAACACCCGGTGGGCCGTGGTAAGCCTCAGCGTGATTCACCCATTCAGGAGGATTGTCGATGTCAGGTACGCCAACAATCTCTGCATCGAAATCGAGTTCTTTCAGACTTGCCTTCAACATTTCCTCGCGTTCCACAGCATCCCATGGATTGCTCAGATTCTGTGGTTTGTTGATTGAACCTATGGCTATTCTCAAGGGCATTTCTGGCTTGTTTTTCTTCCTCCACTGTTCAGCATATGACAATAGTGACGCATGCCCCCTGTGAACAGGCTGAAAGCGTCCAAGAACGACACAGGCTTCGGGAATTACCTCACGGCGCATTATCCCGCCCTCCTATGTCTCGCAAGGCGATGCCATCAATTAGCCATTCGGAGGGCGGTGTATGTTCAATTCCAAGCATCAACCTCCCTGATGTTTTTCTGATAGCTGTTGCAATACGATGTAAGTCGGATGAAGCAGACCTATGAGCAGACATAGTAGATATCAAGTGAGGGTCATCTCTACTTTCCACAGGCGCCCCTAGGTCATCTCTACGTGACATCCAATCTTGAGTTACCTTGTCGACATATTCCCCTCTGCTAAAATTGGATAGGCTTGATGCCAAGTCCAACCATAATTCGAAATCGACTAAGTCGTTAATTGACATCTCTCTTGACACGTATGGCTCGATATACAAATACGCACGTGCGTCCCAACAAGTCCATTCAGCCACACATGCCCAAGAGCCGATGCTGTAGAGTGCTGATAACCTGGTGTCCAGTGGTTCGATTTCAAAGATCGAAGTCGCCTCTGCATCGCCTGAAGAAGAATCCCACGCATCCAGAATATCGCCTTCGACATCTACTGAGAACGGCCTATGGATGGAGTCAAGCGGACTGGGCCGATCACTGCGCATTTCTTGCCTTTCCATCTTCAAGAAAAGATCGATTGGCTTCATTGAGAGGGTTGCGTCGAAGCATTCCCCATCAATTAACCTCAGGACGATCTTAGGCATGCAGGTGCGTGGAAGGGGAGCCGTTTGGTTGTATGGTGGTCCAGGGCATGGTCTGCATTTCAAATGGATTGGGTCTCCCGGGCACCTATGGCTGAGCTCTTGGAAGTTCAATCTCGCTCTCCATTTGAGATCCATCATATACTCACCGGTTTGGAATATACGCCTCAAATTACAATTGAGGCTGAGTTACATCTTCCGACAGGTGAAGGGCCGTTTGGTTGTGTAATTACCCATCATGGAAGCAAAGGTTGGGCAACCCATCATAGCGACCACATAAGAAGTTGGATTGATGCTGGGCTCGCGGTTTGTAAAGTGAATTCATTCGCTTCAAGAGGAGTTGGTTCGACTGTTGACGATCAGCTTTCAGTAACTCATGCAATGATGCTTGTTGATGCATTTAGCACACGTTCGTTATTGGCTCATGACCCTAGAATTGGCAAGATAGGCATTGCAGGTTGGAGTCTTGGCGGAACTGTTGCCCTTTACTCGGCGTGGTCCCCTATTATCGATATTCTAGGAATTGATTTCGATGCTCATTTACCATTTTATCCAGCGGCCCATATTAGGCCAGAGATTCAAAATTGGTCCGATTCGCCTATTTTGATTCTGCATGGAGAAGAAGACGACTGGACTCCGATTCATCTAGTTGAAGAGTTGATCACTCAACTTCCAAATGCTAGGTTACATCCATATCCGGACGCGCACCACGGATTCGATAGCGAGAAGGAATTGACGTTTCTCCCGAAAGCAGTTCGGCTAAGAAAAAGAACTGTAAGAATAGGTAAAAATGGATACATGTCTGGGGAAATATTGCCCGGTATTCGATTGCCCCTGAATGAGCGTTGGCAGCGGAAATGGGTTATTCGCCTCTTACGGAATAGAGGGGCTCATGCGGGAGGCAATCCCTCTGCACGTGCTGATTCCCTAGAGAGGGGTAAGAATTTCTTCTTAGAGCAACTTTCCCAAGATTGTTAGTAATTTCAAGAGGATTCGCCTGGTTCCATTGACAACAATGTTTCAGAGCGACCCTCATCAATCGACCCTGAGAAGACCTTGGATACGCAAATACGTGGGAAGGGGAACGTTTGATCACATGGCGAGGCCACATATGTGCTGTCTTGAAGAACCGATGGCGTGACCACGGGCTGTCGCCATGGCCACTATCGATGAGCAGATTCAGGCTCTTGAAGAGGAGATTACCAAGACGAAATACAACAAGGCGACCCAAGGACACATAGGGAAGTTGAAGGCGAAGATTGCTGCTCTCAAAGAACGAAAAGAGAAGGCTCAGGCTAAATCTGGAGGCGGTGCACCGGGTTTTGAAGTCAAAAAATCAGGAGATGCAAGTGTTGCTCTAGTTGGTTTCCCATCTGTCGGCAAATCTAGCTTGATATCGCAACTTACGGGAGTTGAATCTGAGGCAGGGGCATTTGCATTCACTACTCTGACCTGTATACCGGGGCTGATGGAACACAGAGGAGCGAAGATACAGATTCTTGATCTTCCTGGGCTGATTAAAGGCGCGAGCGAGGGGAAAGGAAGAGGTCGCGAAATTCTGAATGTTATCCGCTCATCAGATATGGTGCTTTATGTTCTTGATCCGTTCCAAGAATCTCATTTCAATGTCCTAGATCATGAGCTTTGGAAATCTGGAATGCGTCTTAATCAACCGAAACCCCAGGTTTTCATCAGGAGGACGGACAGAGGAGGAGTTGTGGTTCGCTCCACTTTGGGGCAATCTAATCTTTCAGAAAGAGAGGTTCAGGACATAATCAGATCGTTCGGGATAGTGTCTGCCAACGTTGTACTTAGGTCGAATGCTACTGACGACCATATTGTAGACACTCTGGCAGGTAACAGAATCTATTCCCGTGCTGTTGTGGTGATCAATAAGGTGGATCTAGCCACTGAATCGGACATGGAAAGGACGGAGTCGATGGTGCCAGATGGTTGGTCGATTCTCAGGGTTTCTGCAAAGACAGGCGAAGGGATAGAAGAAATGAAGGATTTCATCTATGAGAATCTGGGCTTCATGTCGATATATCTGAAGCCACAGGGACAGGAGGCTGATCTAGTAGAGCCATTAATCGTAAAGGACGATTCAACAGTCAGGGAAATATGTGTTAAGCTCCACAGGGATTTCGTCAGGAAGTTTAGATATGCGCGAGTCAAAGGGCCTAGTGCAAAATTTGACTGGCAGAGAGTTGGCCTTGACCATAGACTGTCCGATGGAGACTTACTATCCATAATCACAAGAAGGTGATTTTAGGTGTCAGGGGATCTTTCCATGGGGGTAGTGAGAGATGCAGACATCATCCCTCGCGCCGAGATGCGCTCTCTGGTCGAGCATCTGAAAAGTCGTGCCCGTAGTTTCTCGATTCTCTTTGTTGTGGCTCTAATCATCGGATACCCCCTTGCCGAGAGGATGATCTCTTGGGCGGCCAGTAATGCAGAGTGGCGTCCGGACGGGGTTGGCATAGTAATCATACAACCACTTGAGTTAATTCTCCTGAAACTAAGAATTTCAGTTCATATCGCTCTTGGATCTACGATGTTAGCATTGATTTTCGATCTTGCATGGAATGGTAGAGAGATTATTTCTAGAGGGAAGAGGACTCCTCCGAAAGAAGGAAGTGTTCTGAGGCTCGCAGGAGTTTGTTTGGCATCAGTCGCATTGGCGATGATGGGCCTTTTCTATGCGAATTCGATATTGATTCCATTTCTTCTAGAGTATCTTGCTGCAGATTCAATTTCTTCTGGGCTTGATGCAACCTGGCGTATCGGCTCTTGGCTAGGTTTCATTGTGGGCCTGCTTACGGCATCAGCAATAGGATTTCAAGTCCCTTTGGTTGCATTCATGCTCATCCGATCTGATCTAATATTGGCAGAAACGATCATCAGGAATAGATCGGTTCTATGGTTCTCAGCACTAGCGATTGGTGCATTTCTGTCCCCTCCAGATCCACTTTCCATGTTCCTGGTTGGTGGTCCGGTGGTAGTCTTACTGGAGATCGCCATCATACTCGAACGTGTCACAAATTCTTCAGGAAGAGCCCTCTATACCGCGGTTCCTTGAATCCTCTGCGCGAGCATCTTCCCTACCTGATTCGACATCAACCATGCGCATCAGGAATGTCCCTGCTATTATGAGAATACACAAGCTAGCTACACCTACGCGACTGTCGTACATAGTTGTCATAAATGCATAAATTGCTGGCCCGAGAAGCGCGGCTACTTTGCCAAAGAACCCGAAGAACCCAAAGAATTCCGCGCTTCTGGTTTCAGGCACCATCTGACCGAATAGGGATCTTGCTAATCCCTGGGACCCACCCAGTAGGGCTCCAGCCATACACCCTAGCAGAAGGAATTGGTACATGACACTGAATCCAAGGGGCTCCCATAGTTTGTCCCTAACAGCCTCAGGCACGAAATCCAATATTCCGTCTCCCAGACTAGTGGGGTGTTCGTCTCCGAGGGCAGTATGGTCATCTAAGGGGCCTCCGGATACACTAGCACTGAATCTTGTTTCTGAGAAGTCCCCGAAGAACATCTCAATTAGTTGGGTATCGGCAGTGGATGCTGCCCTGTAATCATCAGATTCAATATCAGGATTATTGAATTCGTAAATCGTTCGATCGTCGTAATTATCGTCTTCGTGTATGGGCATGGCATCAAGCCACTTCGTTGCCCAATCCTGCTCAGATTCGTCGACAGATAACTTCAGTGCGAATGCTGTTTCTCCGACTGTGATGTCGTATTCGGAGGTGTCTTCATTCCAATCATACTGGAAATCGTACTCTGAATGTTGAGAGAGTTCCAACGGTGCGAAAGAAAGCGCGGCCGTCACTACGACGACCCAGCCAATCAATGATATTGTCAAGGCTGATTTCGTGCTAGTGGCCTCGGCCAATTTTGTGAAACCTATCGCGCAAGGGGCTGCGACGAACTGGATGACCAATATTGTGGCTATCAGCGCGGTTGTTGTGAGGCCTAGAACGGATATGCCATAGATACCTGCTAATGCAGTTACTGAATTTATGCCATCGATGAACAAGAAGTAGGCGAACATATAGATGAATAAGGTCTTGAATTTACGCCATTCGGAGAACGTCTTCTTCAACTCGCTGAATGCAAGTTTCGCTGATTGGTTGATTCCGAGACTCTCCATCTCATTCTCGATTTCCGGTTCAGGCACATACTTGAAAGTCACCATTGCAAAACCGAGCCACCACGCTCCCGAGGATGCCATCACGAAGGGGATGAGCCAACTGGGGTTTGATCCAGCGCCATCCACGATGAATGTGATCATAATAAGGTGAATGAGCAGCAATACCCCTCCGCCGAAATAGCCGTATGCGAATGCCTTGTTGGATATTGCATCCATCTCATCGTCCGTACCCATGTGCGGCAGTAATGCATTGTAGAATACACCTGCACCGTTCAAACCAATGTTGGCTAGCAAGAACATAACGAATATCCAAACCCACTGCATCGAGATATCGAACATTGGGGCGAAGGCAAGAGCAATGGTTGACCCTGCTCCCAGGTAAGTTAGTATTCTGAGCCACCACATCTTGATTGCTCGCCTATCTGCGATAACCCCTAGAGATGGGCTTGCAATAGCCACCAGAAGCGCTCCGATCGCAACTGCAACGCTCCATACGGCGTCTGAAGTCATGTTTCGACCGAGAATCTCGGCCTCCAGGCCATTTGCCTTAAGGAAAAGGTAGGCGAACCACGCAGGGAGGACCGCGGTTGTCACAGATGTCTCGAATGCTGATTTGCCCCAGTCATAGAATGCATAACCGCGTACTGATTCAGGATTTGATTGGCGATCTAAAGTGGCTCCTTCCATATTGCTGCCTCGACACCCAATATGTATGAGAGGGTATGAGCGTTGTCACTGCGTTGGAGGCATTGGACACACTATGTTGTATCCGCTGACTCCTCGGAATCAGTATTTTTGATAGGCTAATTGATGTCCTTCATTACTCTCAGGAGGAATATGGTTGAAGGGGCTTGGAAGAAGCCGAGGGAAAATTCCATCGAAGCCCTGCTGTACGGCATTGAACACGCGGATGGGGTCGAAATGGACCTCAGACTGACGGCTGATGGCGAGGTAGTTATCCACCATGATCCGAGAACTTATGGCGGCCTGTATCCAGAATCTAGCGATTATAGCGAGATTGCGGAATATTCCGATCGATTTGAAGACCTATTATCCGAAAAAGAATTTACTTCAAGATGGGTCGATGAGGGACGGTTCGTCTGTCTCGAGCTGAAGGCGCCTCATCCATCTTCCGGAGCTGGAGGAGGGTGGTTTAGGGGTGATGCCATGAGGCGACACATGAGTGAATTGATGCTAAAGGTAAGAGAAATGATCGAACGTGAGGGCGTTCCTGTTTCTTCCACGGTCTTCTACTCTTTCGACCCAGTCATAACGAAAGTGGCAGAGAAGCATTCTGGAGACTACCGTCATGCTAGACTCATGCCAAAATTAAGGCAATGGGGAGGATGGAATGTCCAGAGAGCTGCAGCATTCCCGTCGTTCATCTCTACTTCTGTACCACGGATGTTGTCTCGACAAAGAAAATTGGGTGCACCCATGCTGCCACTCGCCCTGGAGTACCTCGAAGGATGGACCCGCCATATTCCAATCGGAGCGTCTGTCGGGTTGAAAGGGAAGGGGCTCGAACGCTTCAATGAGATAAGAAAGGGGCATCCTGTCTACGTCTGGCCTGCACCCTTAGACGTAGAGCCGCGTTTATTGGATGCAGGACTATCGTGCATATCTGACACCATGGATTCAAATCTACTGTATCCTGGAGGATTGGAGAGGTGTATGAGGCCCGCAACGATGCCTGAAATTGAAGGGGTTCGGATGCCTTGGAATGAGATTTCCGCGGGAGAGCGTAGAGGGGTTGTTCAAAAATGGCGTAAGCGTTGGTCGTGGAGTGCGACTCCAGAAGAGTTGGAAGAGATATCGAAAGTCAACACACTCCCTTGGGAAGCGCCTCGATTGATAGGCCACAGAGGGGTTGGCAAGGACCCTGGGACTCTATGACTCAAGACGTCTGTATGGTTGATTCTCTGCCAAATACTTGGGTCTGTAGATTGGGATACCGCGACCTCCTCGTGCACTTCGCTCATCGAGTATTTGTGCAGTTATTCCCGCTACTCTAGACCAACCGAAGAATGTCGTATAGTACTCTGGTTTTCTGAATCCTACAGACTGGAGTAGGGACCCACTGGCGATGTCCACATTGGGATATGGGTTGGATATTTTAGGTATCTCAGAAAGAATTGGGGGGACTACCTTACGGAGAGATTTTACAATTTTGAAATCAGAATCGTCTGGACAGACCTCTTCGCCGAGTTGAATGAGTAACCTTGCACGGGGATCCTCTGCACGGAGTACTCCGTGTCCGAAGCCATAAATTGGCCTCTTTGCAGCTAATTCGCCTCTCACAAATGTTTCAATCTCTTCCTCATTACTAGTCCCGATTCGCTTTACAAATTCAAGGCATGATTGATTTGCTCGTCCGTGTAAAGGGCCCGATAGCGCACTCATTGCAGAAGATATGGATGCGTATATCGAAGCCCTTCCTGATGCGACAGCTTTTCCGGAGAATGTCGAAAGATTGCCGCCACCATGGTCCATGTGGAGTATGAAAAAGAATCTCAAAACCCTATTCATTCTCTCTGCTTCATCGCCATCTACTCCAAGCATGTGCGTAAAATTCTCTACAAGTCCGAGTTGTGGTCGTGAGTCTCTTGTTTCCTGCATGTTGCCGCCCCTCAGCAGAAATATCCTGGCCATCAATTCAGGCATTCTGGCGACGAGGTTCATGGCATCAGTACGTAAGTCGCCCGTTGTATCCGAAGCTCCGAGGGCGAGTATTCCAATTGACAACCAATCCATTGGGTGTCCAGAGCCCGGGGTTAGTGATTCAAGTACCCGTAAAGCCCCAGTAGGCATATTTTCTGCACGGTGGGCAAGTTCCGCTCTGAATGCCTCGCTTTCCTCTTCGGTGGGAAGTCTTTTGTTGAACAGAAGGTAGATGACATCCTCTTCTTCTAAGTCGACTAGATCTTCGACAGGGTATCCGACATAGTGTACTCCTTCAAAAGGGTCTACGAATGAGGTCTGGCAGGTCCCAACAGGGACGCCTCTTAGCCCTGAGTCAATATTCTCACTTCGAATTTGGAAAATTGGCTCTCCCTCATCCCCCATAATCCGGAGGCTGGGATTGGTCTGTGATAATCTCTCCGATGGAATATCATCTTTTATCGTGAGTCAGATTAGTCCGATTTCTCTCCCAACCTCTTCAAACTTTGAAAGGACCTCGTCGATATCCTCTCGTGTTAAGCCAGATGACATTTGAGTTCTTACCCTGGCCTTGTCCCTTGCAACCATCGGAAAGACAATGGCCCCAACCATGACTCCCTTCTCTCTCAATTTTCTCGATAGTTGCTGGGCTACCTTGCTTTCCCCGCACATGACTGGTATGATGGGGGTTGTGGATACTCCCGTATCGAATCCAAGAGAAGAAAGCTCATCTCGGAAATAATTCGTATTCGACCATAGCCTCTGTACATGTTGTGGCTCGTCCCTTAGAACCTCTATCGAGGCCTTCTGAGCCGCTGCGACTCCGGGGGGCTGGCTTCCCGAGAGAAGCCAAGACCTGCTATGGTTCAATGCGTAATTCCTCAAATCCTCCGATCCTGCTATTATCCCGCCTTGGACTCCTAATGCTTTGGAGTATGAGCCTCCCTCAACAGTTACTCTTCCTTGGAGCCCGAAGTGTGCTACTATGCCTCTGCCCTGGCCTAGGACTCCTTCGCCATGACAGTCATCCACCATGACCATAGCATCGTAGTCTTCAGCCAGATCCACTATATCATCCAGTGGCGCGATATCACCGTCCATGCTGAATACGCCATCAGTAATAATCAATTTACGATCAGCCGATCTGCCTTCTCTAAGGGCATTCTCAAGGCCACCCATATCATTATGCGGGTATACCGACCTTTGGGCCTTAGTCAGACGAACACCATCGATTATTGAGCCATGGTTTAGTTCGTCCGAGATGATGAGATCGTTTTCCCCCCTGACAAGCGTCGGAATCAGACCAACATTTGCGGTGTATCCTGCTGAATAAATCAAGGAGGCTTCGACACCCTTGAATTCAGCAGCGATCCTCTCGGCTTCTAAGTGCAAATCCAAGGTCCCGGCAATTGCCCTCACTGAACCTGATCCAGCACCATACTTCTTGGTCGCCTCTATGGAGGCTGTGACGACTTTCGGATGAGTTGTGAGATTGAGGTAATTGTTCGCGGACAGCATGATCATTTCAGAGCCATCGACGTTGCATCTGGGTGCATTCGCAGATTCAAGGGTAGGAGGGTTCCACGCTAAACCTTGTTCTACGAGCTCTTCATACCGTTGCTTCATCCATGACAGGTCTGCCGCCATGCTTTGCTGTGGAATAGGGAGTAAATGGCTATTGCCAATTAAGTTATGAATAACGAACAATGAAATGTTGGTTCTAGAGTCGGACATCATGACCCTATACGATACAATGACCAAAGCGCTAGATCAGAGAGATGCAGGCATGTACACTGACCTGTTCCATGGTGACTACGAGTTCGTCAGGCACCAGTCCGGCACATCGATGAATAGAGAGCAGATGGTGGAGATGATGAAGATGATGATGGCCAACGAAAAGGTCGTTGTCCGCGATACCAGATGCATCTATGAAAACGACGAGATACTGGTCGAGCACTCGGTGATGGACTTCCCAGACGGAACCACAGAGGCTGTGATGAGCGTCCATGTCCTCAAAGACGGGTCAATTATTCGCACTGAAACTGGTGCTACACTGATTTCGAAGTAGTTGGAAGAGATTACAGCCGTAAACAGTGATTGCGAGAATATTGTGAGGCAGATGTAGAAAAGGTGTGGGCGTGATGGGGATAAAAATACAGGGCAAGGTGGCGAGTGGCCTCGGGAGAGCTCAGGTTTTCATGTCCCAGCCGCACTACCAGGAGCAGTTTAGAGAGGTACTAGGTGCAACTGCGTGGCCTGGAACTTTGAATATCGAAGTCATAGGGGAAAACCTGGAGATATACGCCGGTCTGAGGGCAGTGGCTGGTCTGTGTGATGGCGATACTATCGAAGATGTCGAACCCCGGAGAATAAATGGTTTTGAGAGAGAGGGACGCTCATTTGGAGGGGCTACGGCATTCCTGGCCTCAATATCGAGAGATGGCTCTTCTTGGCATGGATGTGCCATACTCATTCCAGACCTTACACGGCATACTGAGACTGCTGAAATAATTGCAAGTTCATTTCTTAGAGAGTTGCTTCCTGCCGATGATGGGGACTTTGTTTCCTTGATTGTCAGGTGAACCTAGAAGTCCAATCGGACTCGAGAAGCGTATGTATCTCAGATAAAGCTGTAGCGCGCCAGCGTGCTATGCTTCTAGGGTCTGAACTAAGCGGAGGCGCGTGAAACGACAATTCCGGGAGAGGGGCGATCCATGAGAGGGGGGTGTCCCTGTGCTGGATGTTCCAGAGCAGTAGTGCATCGGCCGGAGCTCTGCCTAAATCCCTAGCACGGCCAGGGTTCCGAAGGGCATCCACGATTTCATCAATGCTTGAATTTGAGCTATTCACTGCATTGATCGCTGAAGCCATTCTTCTAACCTGATTCCACAGGAATGACTCGGCTGTAACTTTGAATCCGATGATTCCGCCATCTTCGCGCCTCCAGAGCGCGCACTCATCGACAGTCCTGATGGGGAGTCTTTCAGGATCCGGTCTCGAGAAGGCTGAAAAATCATGTTTTCCAGAGAAAATTGAACATATTTCTTCCAGAATATTCTGATCTGAATCATTTTTCCAACCATGAATCATATCTAGACGATACAAATAGGTGCGAGAAGCTGCTAGCCGTATTGGTAAGGAAGATTTTCTTCTAAAAACACCCCATACGCATAGCTGTGGTGACAGCCTATCTCCAATAGCCCTGATGATTCTAGATTCGTCTAAGTTCTTCATGAGTGACTGTTCGAGTTCCAGATCGATTAAGTTCATTCTCGCGCTTACGCCTGCATCCGTTCTCGATGATAGCCGTATTTTTGCATTCTCAGACCAATTCAATTCTTCGATGATGTCCTTTATCTCGCCTTGTACTGTAGGCATATCGGGTTGTATTTGTGATCCGCTGTACGCTGCACCGTGATAGCCTACTGCGAGGACGAAACTCTCGGCTTCTGGGCCGGGCCACACATTTACTCCTCGGCCAAGTGCTCCATTGCTTCTTCGACAGAAGAAAAACCTAATCCTAGGATGGCAAATTCTATTGCAACGGGAATAAATTGTCTTGCAAACTGCTCACTTCGATCATAACCAACCTTAACATCGATACAATCAATTAATTGTTTAGCAGCTTCATAAAGATGGAATGAAACATCGACATCCTCTGTTTTCTTACCAAGCTCAATCAGTTTCTTGAATTCTCGGATAGCCATGGGGACACGATCGAACTCGATGAGAGCATTTGCAAGTGCAGCTTGGTACTCAGCATTATCTGGTTCTAAACCAGCTGCTTTTTTTAGATAAGATTGGACTTTGCCCTCATTTATTCTATCATTCCCTTTTTCATCAAAATTTCCATTTTCTTGTATTTCGAACATTGCTGCTTCTGCCCAGCCGTGGTATCCAGCAGGGTCGTCCGGAGAAGTGCTTACGTGCTCCTCAAATATCGACATTGCAGTCATATAATCGCCTCGAGTGATGTGTTGTGCAGCTATTGTGATGATATCTTCTTCGGACATGCGAATCCCTCGTACTACAACCAAGATGCTTTCGGTTATCAACGATATGCCTGTGCCCAGAGGATCGTCAGGCCCATTTACGACATCCGGAATGCATCGGATGTCTGATTAATTAGAAGATGTATCTTCTCAGGAGCATGAATTCCGTATATACAGGACTCAGGTTCATTCACCGCCTTCGGCCTAGTTCTTTTGAACGAGAGGAATAATCCAATCCCCGAGAATAGTTTCCGTATCCCCCCTGGAGGCTCGTCATTTGGAATGTCATTCGATACTCCTGCTGCTACAGAAGTCGAGTCGGATGCAATATTCAGGCCTGAAGCGGTGAGTATCTGTATCGTTCCGAATCTAAGCAATCTGCTAGTGATTGACGTCTGGACGATGAGATTCTCGATTCTGTCGTATCCGATGCTCTGGCTATTCGCATCGAGATACATGAATCGCTTAATCAGGTGTATCCGGCGATCAGTTATTGCATATGTGAATGCTCTTTGGTAAATCGCCGTGAATGCAATCAGAACCCCTGCAAACATGGGGCCCAGAAGGAAATAGTAGCCATTACCCCAGCTAGGCAGGGGGAAATCTCCGTCCCCAAAAAAGCCAGCAACGTTGATACCGATTTCCATGGAGACCCAGAGAGCTGGCAATACGGCTGAAAAGACGACCCACAGGATGGTCCACTTTCCGGAGGCAGGGCCATTGGAAAAATGGATTATTTTAGCAAGTATTAGCATAACCAGCAAGAGTCCGAAGACACCTGAGAGGTCTGCGCCAAGATGAAGCGTCTTGATTACAAATGCCATCTGCCCTTCCCCCTGTGGTCTTTCAGACATATTCGCCCACCAGAAAAATAAGTACACCCCTCCCATCAAGCCCCCTAGAACATATCTCCCATACATGCTACGTGCTGTAGGGTGGCCTATCCATAGAATTTGCTCGGAGTCTGTCAACGTAGGTATTTTGTTCCTAGTAGCCTCACTATTGAGTTGGTCCCCGGTATTGGCCATGGTTGTTTGAGATATTTCATTTCAATTTAGGATTCCCCAGGCATGCTCTGCATTGCCGCGTATCCACTTGAAGTCTGAAATATTCCTGTCGCCGGCCTCGTCAGATAGGAGGATATGCTCTACTTCGAGAGGGTACTCGTTGTATGTGAGATGACTTGTTAGGCCTGCTCGAGTGGGTTGATCGAAAGTCCAGTGCGCCCTTGAAGTGGCTCTTACTTGGAGCTCCACATTCACTCTGTCGTTATGGAGTCTTATCCTGAATCTTGGAAGTAGCGAACCATCTGAATCTCTCAATGCATTTGGCTCATCTGGACGAATGAGTTCAATCGATCCTTGCTCGAGTTTCTCAGTAGTGCCTCTGGATCGATCGTGCATCAGGCCCCTGGCATTACTTGGCCATCTTATTGAATCCCTTTTGGACCAGGGTGCTGAGTCTTTCTTTGACATCGACCCTGAGATGTGAGGTAAGAACCAATCCAGGTATGTCCCATCATCAAAATGGAGGAAACCCCAGAACCAGGGAACGCTAGGAGCCTGCACAGTCACCTTCTGAAAGTATGCTGAACCTTCTACAGCCTCTCCGTCAATCAATACCTTGGCTTTCATAGCATGTATTCTGAGGATATCATACCCCATCCCCATTGCGTAGACGTTATTCGCATATGTTGCGCTGCTTGGGCGTTCCCACCAAGGAGTCAATTCTGCCTCGAAGGATTTTGGAAGGTCGGGGTTTGACTCATGATCTGGCTTGAATGAAAGCCACATCTTGCTTAGGTCGGGCAGCATGCCGAAGGACAGATCATCGCTTGTGAGGGGAACCACTGCTCCGCCGCCTATGCCCATCCCTTCTCCTGGCCAATCAGGATGTGTGTCTGTTAATGCTGCAATTCGGCATTCGGTCATACGAGCTGGCTCGTGCATCACATCCCCATCATACCACCATGCACACACCATTCCCGGCAGAACGTGGCCATCATGCTCATCAATTGCCATCCTGGCCCCGGGCTTCCACCAATGGTTGTTCACCCTAATCGAGGGAGTCTCCTTGGTTGACCAAAGAACCATGAGTTGCCGGGATCTCTCAGGGTGTTTCGAGTCTGGTAGAACTAGGATGAACCACCACCACCACCACGAGAGTCTCTTGATAGGCGGGAGTATGTCGAATCGCCACATGGTAGAAAGATCCCCTCCGAATCTTTTCATCTGATCATTCAATCAATCTCCCTCCTATTGAATATGGATTGACCGATGAGTACTGGGAGTGTTATGAATGCGAGAAGTACGACTACGCTAAGGCTCATTGCTAGGGCTGATGAGCCTGTTCCGAAAGTGTGTACAGGAGGGTTCCAGAAGAATGCTAAACCACTTTCAAGATTGAATGCAGTGGCCATCTGGGCGAGCATGATGGTATCCGGCCAAGCTAGAATTACAATCGCATCTATCATTTGAAGAGACCAATGAGAAACTGAGATTATCGGGACTAGATCTGCTCCGAATAATGTCATGACGGCCATTGCGAATTCGTATACGCCGTACACCAGCGCAAAATAAACACCATATTTCGGGGATGCGAGACCCATTGCATTGAAGATTGAGCCATATGCTGCAAGAGATAACACAGTTACTACGCCTATCCCGAACCAGACGTTGATGTCTCCCAACCTATTGCCATCCGGCCCGAGAGTTACAGTAACAGCAGCCATAAGGAGAGACATCGCAAGTACGAAACCGCCGGTGAATATGAGATACCCAGAGAGTCTGTATACTATGAATTCTCCACGGTGAATTGGTTTTGAAAGTAAATAATGTAAAGTTCCATTCTCACTCTCATCACGGATAAGTCCGAGCGCCAAGAATAGAGGCATGAATATACCGATAATCATGGCGAATGCGATTTTCCCAGTCGCGATTATGAACGACCTGTGGGAAGATTCCCCCAGAAGTTCTGAGTCAACAGGATCCTCATCGACCAGATAATCCGGATTTATCTGCAGCACAGAGCCATCCGGACCTCTTATCCACTGCACGTCGCAGGCCACGCCATTCCTGTTATCATCGTCATTCTGACTTCCCGTAGGGAGATAGTATCCCTCTTGAGTGCAGTCTCCGTCATCATCGAATCCCTGGCTTTGAGAGGGGTTTTCAGAGTCCCAGTCCAGTCCGTCTTCATCGATATACGCGCTTGGCGGATCTGGTGCGACATAGTAGCTCTCGGTTGTTCTACCATACTCTGCGTTCCAGCCTTCGGCGACTGCCAGAGTTCCGTTTCCATCGAATCTCAAGAATTGGACATACACGGAGTTGTCGGCAAGAGTGCATGCAAATGAGCTATATCCGTAGGGGGTATTCGCCAGATCCTCTCCGATTATTTCAGGGCATTCATCACCATATTCAGCATAATTAGTGGAGATATTTTCCCAACTTCCTGTGAATTTGGATGGGCCAGAGGCTTGCCAGGTGTAGTTTCCAGAATGTGTTCTAACGCCCCAGTAGTTAATTTGATTCTCGGGTATGAAAATAGCAGCGCCAGGGTATTCTCTTTCATCGTAATCGCTGGACCCGTACTTCATCTCCTGTCCAAGAGGATAGCCATCGCCATCGAAATCAACAGAGTCACCATCATTATCGATGGATTCGAAGCCTTCCCTTACCGAGTCGATATAGAACGCTGAGAGGAGTGTTAGCAATAGGACAGAGACGCCCATTACAGTCCATGTGGAGGTCTTGTTCTTGAGTTGCCTGACTGTGAGTTCGATTATCGCTCCAGCTTTTCTGTCAAGAGCTGTCCACACAGTAGTAGCTAGGCGTCTTCCTTCGGAGTCTATCCGATCCCCCCTGCTCATCCTGAATCACCTACAAGATAGCCGAGAAGAGATTCCAAATTATCATCTGGATTCTCAATAGAGTGTATCGGGACTCCTGACTCAAGGATTAGCGCTGGTAAAATAGAATGCGCCTCAGAGAGATCTTTTGTCATTATCTCGAGTCGCTCATTGTCTAGGAATCTGACGCCATAAACAGGTTGTTTGTCGATGAAGCTTGATGCGAGGGCTCTTGCATCTTCACAATGTATCAGTATTCGATGAGGATGCTTGTCAAGCATTGCTCTAATTGCATGTAGATTTCCAAGGGCGACGAGCCTACCTGCATGAAGGATGACTATCTGCTCGGTTATTCTCTCGATTTCTTCCAGTATGTGGCTCGATAGCAATACTGTCTTTCCCCGTGAACCTATTTCCCGGATCACGTTCATTATGCTAGTTCGTGCTAAGGGGTCGCAGCCATGTAGAGGCTCGTCTAGGATGAGCAAGTCAGGGTCGTGGACGAGCGCTGCTGCGATTTTTACTCGTTGGCGCATACCCTTGCTGTACTTGCCGACCTCCTTGTTCAGAACGTCTCCAAGATCGACAAAGGAAAGAGCCTGTTCAGCTCGAAATTCGGCTTCTGACCTGGTCATGCCGTGGAGTCTGGCAAGAGTGGATACGAAGTCAATCGAAGTCATCCAATCATACATCCTCTCTGATTCGCTAACATAGCCAATTCTTCGATATGGAGCAGGTGATTCCCAAGGATTAGTTCCAAAGAGTCGTACAGATCCTTTACTCGGCCGGATTCTGCCCATCAAGAGTTTGAAGAGAGTTGATTTCCCTGCACCGTTCATACCCAGGATGCCCGTTACACCCCCATCAATTGCAATTGATATGTCATTGATGCCTATGACCTGGCCGTACCACTTCGACACATGATCTAGAGACACAGCAGGTGGTTTTGTCATTCCCTAGTCACCTCCAGTGATGCCACGCGGCTTGCGAATATTGCCAATGAAGCCGCATTAATCGCTACCAATGATATGGCCGATAGTGCGAGAGGGTGATCGTAGTTGTATGGGAGGCCGACCAACCACTGTCCAACATGGGCTAGACAGTCATATGGGCTGACCATGTACACGTAAGTGGTATCGAACTGTATTTCTATTAGCCATGCAACGAGTTTGGAGCCGAGGATGTATCCCAGGAATGAAATTGATGCTGTGAATCGACTCGTGCTTATGCTTGAAAGTGCGATTCCTATCGTTGTGTAAGTAAATACGAGGAAGATTCCGGCCAATAATCCTCCCATGAAAATTGGTATCGTGTCGGCTATGAACGACCAACCCTCTCCTTTGAAGACGACAGCCGCGGAATAGTACATCATGTATGTTAGAAGGATCACTATAGCGAGGACGGAGGCAGCGCTTAGCCATTTCATAGCTGCGTAATCAAGCCGTGAAACAGGCCTCGAGAAGTAAATCGCACTAGTCCCATTTCTCCTGTCGTCGGATACCAAACCACCGACTACAAGAGCCGTCAATAATGGCCACATGCAAAGATTGCGTGGAAAATAACCGAGCACGTTCCCCCACAAATTGTATCTATTCACGCCCCACATCCTATTCAGAAATCCTGTTGCATCGTCACTCACCATGGTGGAAAGTAATAACATGAGTATCGGGGTCATCGATCCCAAAATAACAACGAGGAGCAAGAGCCTTACGAATGGATGATAGCGACGATGGCCTGTGCCTGATATTATACCGTATACGTGATGTCTGTAGATTGCATAGTTTCTGACCCACCGCGGACCGAGAGGTCCATTCCATGGACGGTATATCTGCTCGAATATCCTGCCTTGCATAGGCCTTGCCACGGTTGCAGATGAATCGTCATCGCCATCGCCTGAGCCGTATGCCGCCTCTATCCTGGCTTCACCGAGAGCTACGGTGCTATCAGATTCAGTCATTCTTCACGGCCCCCGATAATGGCAGAAGCGCCCTTTGCCTCTTTCCCCAGCCGTTGCATGATTAGGAGGAAGATATCTTCCAAATCTGGCTCATACTCCTTCAATACTCTAACTTGGGCATCGGTCTCAGACGCCCCAAGAAGAATTGCTGGGATTGTTTCATCACCCTTCATTTCAACCCTCATTACGCGTCCCATTCTCCTAACACGATGTCCTTTTGTCAGCAGCCATTCCTCGAGCTTTGTGGCTCCGCCCCAGACGGATATTTCGATTTCTCTAGTAATTTGGCGTGCGAGTTCGTCTATACGGCCTTCAAGGACGACTTTCCCTCCAGAAAGCATTACTACTCGCTCACACACACCCTGTATATCCTCCATGACATGACTAGTCATAATCACGGTACCTCCTCCGTCAGAGATGGTTCTTCTAAGCGTGTCAAGCATGAATTGCCTAGCAGACGTATCCAAGCCATTGGTGGGTTCGTCACAGAAAAGTATCTCGGGATCATGGACAATTGCACATGCCAGTTTTGTGGCCTGTCTCATGCCTGTCGAGAAGCTGTCGATAGTACGATACCTCTGATCTTCCAAACCCACGTACTGTAGCACCTCATGTGCCCTCTGTGTTGCTTGATCTGGGCGCATTCCAAGGAGTTCTCCGGCATATCTCACATGGTCGACGGCAGTTAGGGCTGGATCTAGAGAATCGTATTCCGCCATGTAGCCTATTCTAGAGCGTATCTCGGAGCCCATGGTCACGATGTCCTTTCCAAGAACCGTGCCGCCCCCCTCAGTGATTCTTATCAGCCCCAATATACACTTGAACAAAGTCGATTTTCCGGAACCATTTGGCCCCAGTATCCCTACTCCGCCGGCACCTATATCCAAATCAACGCCGTCAAGGGCGACGTGTGGGCCATACATCTTCCTGAGTCCGCGTATCCGGATAACTGAATCACTCACACCTTATCCTCCATTGCGTGTTTGTCTATTGTTCAAGCAACCTATCAATCAATCCCCGCGAAGATCATCTTGTTCAAGGCAGAGCACCCTCTCTGATTCTTACTGCAACGCCCTTTCTTAGTACCGACATTTCATGCATGGTTGAATTAGAGTTCCCATGTGCTACGAGAGTTCCATTTTTATCTACGACCAAGCATGGCTGCCCAACAGTAATCCATTCGTCCGCTCCGATTACAAACCCATGCATAACATTCCTGCCAGCCCCCACGAATGGTATGGCATCAGAGTGGATTGTGACTCTTGCAATACCGGGATGAGTCTGGAGATGATTTTCCTGATGGTTGGAAAATCCGAGGGGCGGTTGGATGTCCATTAGTGAGTGAATCGCCTTGGCACCTTCCAATGCAAGGGATATCCCCCCATCATTCAATCGGGGCGAGAATAAGTGACGATCTTTGGACAGCACGTTTACGGGCCTCCCCGTCTTGGAATGTCTGACATTCATTCCGTCTGTTATTCGGCACCCGTCAGAAGGTTTCACACCACAAAGGACTGCGAGTCTGTCCACCGTGGAACACCTATCCAACCATGCTCTAATCTCGTTCTTCATCATGATATCCGAATCAGATGCAATTCTGTATTCGAGAGGGATTTTATCCAAGCTCAGGCGATCTAATCGGATGTAAGATTCTTTTAGATTAGGATCGCCGGGTATTGAATCATCATTGCCCTCGATGCGGCACCATGGCGATAAATCCTCCAAAGAGTAGGGTATCAGTCCAAGAGGTGTTTTTACGAATATTGCAGTCTTAGGTTCATCTTGAAGGATCTCTGCTACTACACTCCCGTATGCAGTTCTCCATGGAGGATTGCTTCCATGCAATATCACAACACTCGATGGGGGTCCAGTCGACCCGTCCCACCATGATCCTGGTAATTTCCACCTATTTTCTAGTAACGTACCAGCATGGATGATGTGTGGTCTTTTGGAGACGTCTTCGCTGAATGGTTCAGAGGAGGGGCGAACTGGATCGGTTGAAGAAATAATTGATGCCATTCGGCGTCCAGATGGTATTTCCGGCCCATCTTGGATGGCTTCGAGTACCTGCTTAAACGCCTTCCTGAGATGAGGAGATGCATGACTTCTACGTTCAGCGAGATTCCATATTGACCCGTTCCTTATGGCCTCCCTGCAGCGGGAGAGTTCCCTCTGTGTGACCTCAAGATTATGTCTCGCGAGAAGTGCAGTTCTGGATTTCTTGTCCATCTCCCTAACCTCCCTTGGCGTATAATCCTCAAGATATCTTGACGAGACAGGCCACTCCACAGCAGAATCTATCCTGTGGGTCCCCTCCTCGGATAGTATCCTCCCATCTTTGGCGAAGAGGGCATATGCTGCTGAGTCGAAAAGATCTGCTCCGAGAGCAATGCAAAGTGGGAATAGCAGGGGGTGTCCGCAGCCAAAGATATGGACTGGGCGATCTGAAGGTAGTGCTGACATGGAAGAGAGTATCACCGAGAAAAGATCGGAATATCTCTGTGTTTCCATGAGCGGGACAATGCCTCCTATTGGGTGGACTGAGAATCCCCTCCCGCCCACTTCTGAAGCAGCCATTCTGGAAGATGATTCCGCCCTCAAATCCTGATGTGTCCCTCCTTGGATGGGTCCATTCAGAAGTAATTTTTCTCCTGCCGATGAAAGAGATGCATTGGCACGATTCGCAGTTGTGTCTACGGCGGCCTCTATCTCTTCCCTGGTCATGTCGGGACGGCCGAAGACGTCAAGCATGGTTCCTATGTCCACTCCGATATCTCGCTGAAATTCAACAATCTCCTCGATTCCAACCTCGACATCCCCGTAGACATATGACTGGAAGGTGCCCGAGTCGGTCATAATCACCCCAGGGAAATTCAGGAGTTCATGTACGCCCTCTTCCAGCGCCTTTTCACGAAGTTTCTCATGCTTCCATATCACATACGAGTTTGTAATCAATGCTCTGAAACCGAATTTGTCCCACATCTCTCTTGGTTCAACGGTCAGTATGTTCGGATTTACAACTGGCAAAAGAGTGGGTGTGGTCAATATCCCATGATTAGTATGGATTTTCCCTATTCTAGCAGCTCCATCCCTGTCTACAATCTCGAACTTTCCAAAATCCTGCGGCCTGCAAGGAGGGCTTTCCTCGATCATACTGATTCCGCCTTATCCGGAGATGGTGAGCGATCCAATATAGTGACTGAGACGATGCCATCGTTGAGAGTCATTTTCACGAGGTCTCCAGAATTTATCTCAATAGTAGGATCGGTATCGAAGCCATGGCCATATGGTATTGCCTGTATAGAAGCGGCAGGAAGGGTAAGAGGACAAACGTCCCTGTTCAAGATTGCTGCAGGCGCCTTTCCCCCATAAGAGAGACCCATCAGCACATAAGGGGCTACAGTGGATCCTGAACCTCTCGGGTAGACGAGAACCTTCCCGCCTACAGCCTGTCCATGAAGGGGGTGTCCAGGCTCAGTTACAATACCTGTTTCTGGATCCACATATCCGAGGTATGTGATCGGTATGTCTGTGACTAGCGCTCTAGCAGTCACCTCGAATGAATGCTGGCTTGGTAATCCGGATCCTCTCAGTAAAATGTCTCCACTCTTCCATGTTTTAGTAGAAATCATTTCTTTTGCATGAGATTTTTCAAGTGAGGGAGGAGGCCCGGAGGATAAATCTGGATCGAATGCATGCGCTACACACTCAGGTATTCTAGCAACGCTCGTAGGCATTGAATTCAAACCACTAGTGAGATAATGTTCGGCTTTCATGGAATTGGTGAGCAGGTAGTTGTACCGATTCCTGTTGTACGGAGTAACTTCGGGACAAGTGTCCCTTAGAAGAAGCACGCCCCCTTCTTCCAGAATATCTGATGTGCCATCTGCGAGAAGTTGATCGTGCACCGTGCCCGATGTGAATAGCCATAGACGATGATCGGGTATCTTTTCACCCAACTCCATTCTTGCTCGTACCTCTGCCGCCACTGCACGTGCTTCCCCTATGCTTGCCTGCGGGCATCCAATGACAACTAGGTCTACTCGGCCGGTCGGGGCGAGCCGGCCATAGCACGCGTCAAGATCTTCTTGTGTGAAAGTGACCGAGCCCTGATATTCGGAATCTGGAGCGTCCCGCGTTAGGCCGTCTGCCCAAAGCATCGGGCAACCGAAATTTGCTGCTGCTGCGGTGAGTGCCTTCTTCATCTCAAATGTAGCACTCACGGGCAAGCCCTGTATCCTGGGCATCGGCCCGAATGGGAGTGTCCAGTCTGACTCGATTTGCCGGCCTATCCAATCTCCTAGAACTGAGAAGTCTGTGGAGTCGGTAAGGTTGCATTCAACGTTCACCAGGATATTCGGCTTCCTGTTAGACGGGAGGTGGAGCCCCCAAAGTGGGGCCCATCCGGTCAAGGCTGTGGAAAGTGCTGAAAGACCGGATTCCCTGTTTGTGGCTAAATCTGTGTACGTATTCGCAAAGCACACAGCGTTCGATTCTGCCCAGCTACCTATCCCGCTACTTGATTCTGAATCGCGATCGTAAGGCGTGCATGACAGAGTTGTTTGGATGCCCATCTCCCAGTAGGAGGTCACTATCTCGGCTTGCAGGATCATGAAATCAGGATAATCAATTCCCATCTGATTAATCTTAGAAGAGTCGCATCCGGCTGAGTTCAGAGTAGTGGGTATAGCGACCTTGGCATCTCCGTCTGAAGCTAAATCTGCAAGAAACCGTCTAAGACCGACTCCGCCAGTAATCACAGAGACGCCGGAAACATGCGCATTAGAAGCCTTAGTGAATTGATTTGCTCCAGCGGCAAGGGCGAGGTCGGTCACTAATCGTGCCGCCTTTTGACGTGTCGGACCATGCTCTCCAGCAAGCATGGCAGCGAGCTCGCCGGGTACCTCCATGCACCCCAATGAGGCAGGGAGGAGATGAACATAGGGTTGCGATGGGGCGGTACGAGGCTTCATGTGACTGTAGTGTGTCGTGCAGCTATGTTAGAAGCAGGCCAGAAGGCGCCCTCGTTCAAAGCTCGTATACAAGATGGTACAGAGGTGTCTCTCGAAAGCATCCTTTCTGATGGGAATGGTCTAGTGCTCTTTTTCTATCCTAAAGACAGTACTCCAGGGTGTACCAAGGAAGCTTGTGACTTCAGAGACGCGTACGAGGTATTTCGCTCTAAAGGATACAGGGTGATGGGGGTCTCGAAGGATTCCGCGAAATCACATGTACGTTTCTCAGAGAACAACCAATTACAATTTGATTTGATTGTTGATGAGGATTTGAAAGTTCAAGAGGCATACGGAGTTTGGAAAGAGAAAACAAACTATGGAAAGACATACATGGGAACTGTTCGTTCCACATTTGTAATTGACTCCAAGGGCATTATTTCAATCGCGAAATACAATGTCAGGGCTACGGGCCATGTTGAAAGAATTGCAACTGAGATGGGAATAGTTGTAGAAGAGTGATTTCAGGGGGCCTTGATCTTTGAAAATTGAGGATAAGCGAGAGTTCATTTCCTCCTTCTTGGGCAGATGTGTCAAATATGCTGATTTGTCCTTGGAAAGGAAGATCGAAAGAGGAGGTGGCGATATTGAAATTAGCAGATGGGAAGCGTATCGAGATTTCACTGCATACTCTGCTTCAGAAGTCATATCAGGTGCTCTTGATGAATGGTTAGATGGGAGTTCGGATAGCGCCCTCCCAAGCGCTCCGGAACCACTTGGATCGGAGATACTGTCAACAGACATTGCAAAATTGAGCCATGTCGAACGTAGGGGGCTAATTGCAAGAGTAATCGGTCCGCGTCCGGTATTCTTAGTTGGAACTCGTGATTCAAGTGGCGCCCGCAATCTGGCACCCATGTCCTCGGTAAGTATTCTTTCGAATACGCCCCCATTGATTGCAATGAGTCTGTCTTCGGACAAAGGAGGTCGTATCCGAAATACGTTCCAGAACATAGTGAAGGGAGGGGTGGGCTCGGAAGTATCCATTCACGCGCTTCTCGGAGATAGACGTAGTGCAATGGATGTGGAAATATCTGCTCAGCCCCATCCCAGCGATGTGAGTGAATGGGATCTTGTCTCTGGAAGATTGATTGAATGTGAATCGGGAGATCTTCTTTCCACCGCGATTGCTACTGTACATGCTGAGGTCGTAGAAATTAGAAATCTTCCAAGAAATTGTAAAGCTAGTCTGATAATAATGGAAATCAACTCAGTCACACTTGCATTGGAAGACGGTGAAGAACGTCGTCCACGGCTTATTCAGATTTCAGATGGAACCTTATCGAATGATATCGGGCCATCTGGATGGGCATATGCCTTAGATTGGTAGAGACTCTTTTTCTGAATTAGAATCCTGCCAAATAGCTGTTCCGAGCACATGGCGCTTCTGATCAACTCGCACGCCTCTGCCAGGCACAACGAGGAGGCATCCCTCTGAATCTATTCTGAATGCAGGCCTTCCAATTCTTGATGCTGAGTCTCCTATTCTCTTTCTCAATGCCCCGCGTTGTGTTTCCACGTGCCTCAAGCCTGAGAGGTCGACTATCACTGTCTCACCAGATCTGAGGGCATCATCGAGAATATTCGCATCTATCCCCAATCTGTCGTTTGGTTTTAGGTATCTAACGACACTAGAGGGCCTTGGATTTATTCTGCTTGTCCGCTCTGACCATACTGCTTTGTCCAACTGATGGAAGGGATGATCGTCGCCCACTCCACGTACATCTCCGCCATTTCTGTTCCAATCTTCGGAGTCGGGTGCGACAGGGAGGCCGAGGGCTCTTTGTAGCCACTTCACGACCCTCAGGAAGGGTCATCTTCCATCAGTGCTTCCCTCAAAGAAGATGAAATGGCGCTGATATCCTCATCGGATCGGGAAGTCGGGGCATCGGTTTTGGAGCCGTAGAGTTTCTCTGCAAGATCCTCCATAGATTCGCGTATTGGGTCTTCATTGACTATCTCTTTTTGAATGGGGATCGACTTACTCGGCTTAATCGGTCTTCTGGTTTCTCCACTAACGTCACGCGTATTCAAGGCTGGATCATCTAGTCCCTTTCCACGTCCTCGAAGAATCATAGTCACAGCGAAAGCTACCACGACAAGTACGCCTATTGAGGCTGCAATCATACCGAATGGCTGCGGAGCTGGATTAACGGATACCTCGACATCCCAGTAGGATGATTCAGTTCCGTCGCTTACGATGAGTCGGACCACTCTGGTTCCTTCTTTGTTAAACGTATTTTGAGTGGAATATCCAATGAGATCTCTATCGTTCCCAGAATCCCCATCTCCATCCGAATCAGACATGATATCCAAGTCCCAGGCGTAATCCAGATTTGGCAAATCGTATGGCGTATCCGATGATCCTTGGGCTGAAAAGATGACTATGTCGCCTTCCGTGGGCGATTCTTCAGAGATTACTCCGAAAGCAATTGGAGCCTTGTTCCTTACAGTTATGGGAATCTCGACTGAAGCAGTTGCGCCGTCGTCATCAGATATGTGCAAAATTATAGATGTAGGAGCAGAATTAGAATCCCCCCAGGTATAATCAAAATTAGAACCCGTGTAGTCGCAGTCGTCGTCTAATGAACCTGATGCTGATGTATCTATAGTCAAATCAAGATCCCAGCATATCTCAATATTCTCCAAGTCGCCTGGAGTATCTCTTACCGAGACGGAGATCGTAAGGGGGGAGTCTTCGAAAACCGGCAGTGGTGGAGACACAGGATCAATTGTTGGAGGGGTGTTGATGACCTCTATGGGCACAGTTGTGATTCCAGTTGATGCCCCGTCATCATCGAATATCTCTATGGCCAGAAGATGGAATCCTGATGTAGTGTACACATACTCTGTAGTGAAGTCGGGAGAGTAGTCTTCCACGATCGGTCCGGACGACGAATCTGCATCTGGCCTCCACATTGCATACAAAGTGGACATGTCGCCTGGACTATCGGATGCCACGGCCGTAAATCTCAGTAAATCCCCCTCATTTATTGTGTAGAGTCCCCTTGAGTCCTGCGATAGGCGGTTTGGGCCAAACCAGACTTGTATAGATTCCAGTACAGGCGGGGCATTCAATACCAGTATATTTGCATTGATTGTGGTCTGAGCGCCGTCATCATCCACGATAGTGACTGATGCGGCCACATCGCCCTCTTGACTTGGAGTGAATGTACATGAAACGCCCAATGTGCCCTGGATACAGGACTCATTCCAGCTGATCTCAACTGGTGAAGTGGGCGTATTCGTATCAAGGTCTCTTACGTTCTCCAATTGCAGTGTAATCTGATCACCTATTACAATCGAGGAAACATATGGTAGTAGTGTTGCTTCTGGTGGGCGATTGAGGACATTCACAGTGGTGCTTACCTGGCTGATATCGCCCTCGTCATCAGTAATTGTGACTGTTACGTTGTACTGACCATCATCCGACCATGCCTGAGAATGTGTACAACCAATGGCACTCTGAACCGTTCCATCGGGCATCTGAGATTCGATTTTACATATTACTTCGCCACCATCTGGATCATTCGATGCTGTGGCATCGATGATGACGTCTGTAAGCGTGAGGGGGTCGGAGGGGATAGATACTTCAGCATGGGGAAGCCTGCCTACGTAGACGAATATGTCAGCATCATCATTCGAAGGGTTGCCATCGGATTCTCCAGTATCTATCGAGAATGAGATCAATTCATTGCCCATTATTTCAGGGACTGTCCACTCGAAGTTGGCAACATAAGTTCCGAGGGAAGGCAAAGAGGGGAATGGTTCCGAACCTATGGCGCCCGTGTTGCTTCCAAATGCCTCCACAAGGCCAGAGGATGCTTGCATTAGACCGTCATTTACAATCGGTACTGACATGGTAACTATGTCTCCAGGCACAGCATCGTACGGCGAAGGGATGGTTTCGATTGTATTGGATCTGTTGCGCTCAACCGAAATTGAAACAGATTCTAGTTTGAGATCTACCTCATGTATGTCGGGGTCAAGTGTAACTGTTGAGACTCCTATGTTATCTGTTCCAACTCTAGCCAAAATACCGTGTGAACCGTATTCCCCGACAACATACGAGTCGTCACCATATGCGCCGTAATCGAGAGAAAGGAATGCTGATCCGTTGGAAGCGGTCGTGAGAGTTGTCCCAAAACCTGTCGCATCATACCTAACTTCCACATCAGTATCTTGCAAGGGAGTGCCAGAACTATCTGTAACATTGACCCATATGGGGGATTCAAGATTGAATGGTGAGAGGGGGTATCCCAAGTCCACATGGACCTCAGTAGACCTGAATGCAAGACTTGAGAATCGAATCTCATGTTCCGCCATCAGTCCGAGTGTAACCTCATTCAGAGTTAGGACGTCGTTCCCTATCGAGTCACAGTGCCAACCGTAACCAACTATGCTTCCATTGACATCTGTCGCAGTCACATTGTAACTCACAGCACAGCCGGAGTTGCTTACTCCGGGATAGCCAGCCTGCACCACTGTAGATGTTGTCTCGACCTGCTCAGAAGAGTCCTGGGGTATGTCCACATACGCAGACGAGCCGGAATAAGTCGTATTCACCGTGTAATCATTCACCCACGAGTCGCCCACATACAGTGGAAAGTCATGTCTCTCAAGAGGGGGCCAATATTCGTTAGCGGCAGTTATTGAGGCGATATCGCAACTTATCAACAGGCACACCCACCACGGGCCATCGAATTCAATATCGATTGTCGCTGTCTGGCTGATAACAGCCATATCGCTAGCTCGGATTAACGATACAGTCTCCAACTCGACAATTACATCTCCATTCTGACCTTCAAGCTGTATGTTGTCTGCACGATAATCCCCCTGTCCGGTGGCCTCATACACAATTGTCTGAACCCCTCCTACGTTGATCTCCAATATGTCTGTAACTTGGACATCAAGAGTTCCTGTGAGCGTATTTACGTTGGTTGAAACGCCGCTACTAGCAATGAAATCGTAAACGTCCAACTCTCCATCATAGAACCATCGATCATTGATTTTCCAGGAAGGTGTATCGACAGAACCTGATGAATGGGAGAATCTCTGATCGAGCTTTTCTTCGCGTATCTCTTCGGATACGGAATCATATGGCGATGAAGGAAACAACAGGATTGCAACCGCTGTCCAAAATACAAAATCTCGCAAGCGTGATCTGTCAAACACAACCCTCTGACGGAAGTCAAGGGTATAATCACTTGTCGTATTCTCAGAGTAGGTCGGCCAACTCATCCTGAATGAATTGGACGGCTTCTAAAATCTCATCTTTCCTTCTCGCGCCGGTTATCACCATCTTACCGCTTCCGAAAATCAAACACACAACACGTGGGTAGTCTAACCTGTAAATCAGACCCGGGAACTGCTCTGGCTCGTATTCTACCTTATCGAAAGGCAGGTGGAACGTAAGGTTGTTCAGATTGAGTTTCCTGGGCATTGTGGCCAATGGCTCTCCCTGCTTTATTCCACGGATCTGGAATTTGCCGAACTTTTCTTGTTCTTCCTTTGTCATTGCATTCCAAACTTCAATCTCTTCGTCATCAGCAGGACGTATTTCTCCCTCATCAAGATCTATTACACGGGTATTGATGTCGTCCATGCGTGCAGTTCCATTGTAATCTTCGGGATAGTGCAGTGCATATGTGGCGACCATATTCTGAACCTCGATCTTGACGTCTTCTATCTCCCAAGTCTCGATTCCTGCTGCTCTTAAATCCCCTATCATGCGGGTGATTCCCTCATGGATATTCTCCTCATTCTTCCCGCCTGTGCACACGGCTCTTCCTGATCGGAACATCAAGATGGCAAGTTTCGGGTCCACGACTCGATAGACGACGCCGGGGAATTGCTCCGGCTCATATTCACAATTCAGTTGGATTGCGATGTCAGGTAGGTCTAGTTCTTCGGCGACTCTTGTAGATGCGACTACGTTGACTACAGTCAAGCGTTCTTCATCACTCTTCATGGCATATCGTGATTATATACCGTATATAAGGGGGTGTGGCGGGAAATCAGCCTAAAATCTGAGCCCCTTTGTTGTGAAATGAGCTTATCATGGCTTTAGCGCCATGTAGCTCCATCATCTGAGCGACACGTGCGGGATCTCTCGTCAGAGCCATCATACACCCGCCACCGCCCGCACCAGTAAGTTTGGCTCCGAGAGAATAAGGGCGTACGGCTGCGATCAACTTCTCTAAGAATGGCGTGCTTAGGTTAAGTGCCTCGAGTCTATCATGACATGCATTCATGGCCATACCGACTGCTTCCCACTCAGCAGAGGCAAGAGCGACCAGTCCCACTGCAGTGATTTCCCCTATTGAATCTAAATCGGATTTTCGTTCAGGGTTCGAAGATATCAAATCTGCAACCATGGCGACCATTTTTCCCGTTTTCGATGAGTTCCCGGTGAATCCGAGGACCAGTGATGGAGGGTTGGAATCGTCTGGGAGATCGATAGTACCTACATCCCATGTTCGAAGACCTTCAGAGGTTTCCAATTCTGCCCCGAACACGTGCTTTACCATAGGCGGAAGTGACGATGAGACGACGACGCAACCGCCAAGAGCGCTGGTGGCCGTATCTGTCGGACTGGCGCGTCCGGATTGAGCAGCAGCCTCCGCCAAATGTCCGGATTTGGCAGCATCTATCACGCTAGATGATTCGCCGATCTGATTGCTGAGAGCAAGATGTGCGGCTACAGATAAGGCTGCGGATGACCCTTGTCCAGCTGCAGAAAAAAGCGTACTAGATATCTGAAAAGAGTAGGGTCCTGGTCCCTGTGGCATCCTGGATATTATCGATTTCAGATGCGGATGCCGTATTGAGTCGAGTGGCCTACCTTCGACCGCCCATTCCTTGTTATCTGAAACCGTGACATTTACGCCTGCTTCAATCGCAACAGCAACGGCTGGGTGGCCATAGACAACTGCATGCTCCCCGAACAGAATCGCCTTTCCGGGTGCACGCGCTTCTGCCATGTCCTCCCGTACCCGGTATTGGGGATAGCCCCTTCGCGTACTTACGTGATGTTCAAGGCCTCCTTGTATACGACGTAGTTACACGGGACACCCCCCCGCCGGAGAGATTACGGATGGAACACCCATTGCTTATCGATTACAATGGCATCCCCGGGTGGGTTCTTCTCCTAGCATTGGGCGGTATCTCAATTGCATTCTTCGTCTACCAAGTTCAGAAGGCGATTCGCCTGGTTCTAAGGGGCAGCCCAGACCCTAGGACAGATGCTTGGTTCAGCAGAGTGGTGGAAGTCGTAACTGGATGGCTAGGCCAGAAGCGCGTACTTGAGGATCGAGTAGCAGGAGGTTTGCATGTCCTGATGTTCTGGGGATTCCTTATGCTATCAAGCGATATGTTCGATCTTGCCACGGCGAATTGGTTCTCTGGATCTTTCCTCCCGGAAATACTCGTTGGGCCTTGGAATGGGATGGTCGAACTGGGATATACGTCTGCATTGATTGGGTGTGTCGCAGCTTTGACGAGAAGAGTTGTTTTTACGCCTGAGAAGTTGAAGGGCAAGTCACAATTAGAGGGAAATGCAATACTTGTGCTGATATTCACAATTACGACTACATCGTTCGTAGTTGAGTCTGCTGAGGGGCCGTCCGCATTCTGGGAACCTCTAGGCTATTTAGTGGCACAGGCGGGAGTTTCCGACACCTTCGTGATCATATCCTATTGGATGCACATGGCGGCTATATGTTGCTTTCTCATCCTCATCCCTCTTTCCAAGCATATGCATCTGGTAATGGCGCTTCCCAATGTCTTTTTCTTCGATCGTACCCCTATGGCGAAAATGCGTCCATTGGCTGTTGACGATAGCGGCATGGCTGTTTCTCTTGAGGAGCTGGATATCGATACTTTCGGAGTCTCGACATTCAGCCAATACACCTGGAGGCAGCTCATTGATGGATGGGCCTGTACTTCCTGCGCAAGGTGTCAAGACGTGTGCCCGGCATATGAATCGGGGAAGGCGCTCAACCCGATGCAGATAGTCCACGATGTCAGATCGTATGCCAATGAACATGCCCCGATATTGCTCTCCGGAGAGACTCCCGATGAAACCATGATGGAACGTCTTTCCGCAGATGCAGTGTGGGCTTGTACTACCTGTCATGCCTGTGTCGATGCCTGTCCACTTTACATAGAACACGTCCCTAAATTGACCGATCTTCGACGTAATGCTATGATGGAGACCATGGAATATCCCGAGCAATTGAATGTCGCCATGGGTAATTTGGAATCCGGCTCGAATCCATACGGATTTGGGGCTCATGAGAGAGGAGACTGGGCCAGTGATCTTGATGTGAAGATCGGCGAGCCCGCCGAATACATTTACTTCGTGGGGTGTGCGGCAAGTTTCGATGAGCGTAATCAAAAAGTTGCGAGGGCTACAATATCTCTGTTGAAAGAAGCAGGATTAGACGTTGGTATATTGGGTATGCAAGAAGGGTGCTCTGGAGATCCAGCAAGAAGAGCAGGGAATGAGTATCTATTCCAGATGCTCGCAGAGGCCAATGTGTCTACATTCCAAGAGTTGGGCGTCAAGAGGATCGTGGCATCTTGTCCTCACTGTTTCCATACGTTGGGCAAGGAGTATCCAGACTATGGCGCAGATAAGCTAGAAGTGCTGCATCATTCGCAAATCCTAGCCAAATTACAGGACGAGGGGCGGTTGCCGAGAATCGTCGATCATGAAGATAGCGTAACATTCCATGACCCGTGCTATCTAGGGAGAATTGGTGGCGAGGTAGAAGCTCCTAGGGCAGTCATTGGAGGGGTGGACATTGAAGTGGAACGGCACGGGACTGATTCATTTTGTTGCGGAGCAGGTGGCGCACAGATGTGGATGGAGGAGGACGCCGATAAACGCGTCAATGTAATCCGGGCCAAAGAGTTGGCAGAAACAGGAGCCGATACGGTTGCGATAGGGTGCCCATTTTGCTCTGTGATGGTGAAAGACGGTTTGGACTCAATCGGATGTGAAATGGACGTCAAAGACTTGGCTGAGATCCTGTGGGAGAAAATGGTGCAGATGGAAGAAGAAGAAGAAGAGGGTAAAACAACAGAATCTAGGCTCGTTGCATCACACCCCCACATGCCGGGCAATCGAAGAGGAGATCTGAATCGAAATCGTGTTTTGGATTGAAATTATAGGTATGGTCTAACATTAACCGCCGAATTTCAATCGAGATTATCATAAATCGCTTCCGACACGCGTGCTCATGAGCGACGAATTTACCCAATGGGGGATGACGATTCCCGGGCTCGCAAACATGTATGGGTGCATCTTAATCTTCTGGGGCCTATTCTCTTACTTTACCCAGACTCCTGCAGAGGGTGCGGACCCTTCCATTACCGCAATGATTCCGGCTTTCATGGGCTTGCCATTGCTTATGATGGGCGTGCTTTCAAAATTCAACGAGGCGAATAGGCATCACTACATGCATGCTTCAATGGCTGTGGCCCTGATTATGTTCCTGGCAGGAGCATCGAGAATGTTGACCGGCTTCTCTGAAATGTCCAATCTTGTATTGGTTTCCCACATGTTGCTGGTGCTTGTTGGGGCCTCATTCATATTTGCAGGAGTCAAATCATTCAGGCATGCTCGCCTTAATCGAGAGAGCTGATTGGATGAAACCGAGGGTCGGCATCACTTCTTCCGTCAACAAGAGGGATTACGAATCTGATGATCGCGATGTGGTCATGCTCCCATGGAATTATCCCTCGATTGTAGAGGGATGTGGGGGCCTACCACTGATATTATCAGAGGGAGGGGACCCTGAGGCGTGTGTTGGTGCGATAGACGCGCTGATAATTGCCGGAGGCAGGGATATCGATCCGGCCACATATGGATGTGATCCTGTGCCAGAGACAAATGATGTACGGCCCTCACAGGACATGTGGGAGCTTGCACTAATTGATTCTGCAAAGAAAAGGGGGTTGCCGATACTCGGCATCTGCAGAGGGCACCAGCTCATGGCTGTCTCGTACGGAGGTCTTCTCCATCAGCACCTCCCTACCACCACCCCTTACGAAAAACATGGCGCATGGGGCGGTAAATGGTCCAAACATGAGGTATCCATAGTACCTGAATCGAAACTCTTCAAGATTCTTGGGCTATCTTCTAATGTGAACTCGGCACACCATCAGGGCGTATCGGATCCAGGAAGTCTGGAAGTAAATGCCAGATCAGAAGATGGTCTGATTGAGGGTTTAGAAGACCCGTCGCGGGAATTCGTGATGTCGGTCCAGTGGCATCCGGAGGCCCTTGGCCAGAAGTCAATCGTATCTGCACTCATACGTGCTGCAATTTGAGTGGATGGGTTCATCCCCTTGGACGCAGAGGGGTTGCCATGAGTAGGCCGATAATTGGGATCACTGCACCAACTCGCATGACGAAATGGGGCCCATGGGACATGGATGCGACCGTGATACCTTCAACGTACGCTCTTGCTGTGATAGATGGGGGCGGCATTCCAGTTATCCTTCCACCAGAAGATGATTCTGTTGATATAATATCGGCAATAGACGGACTAGTCATTTCCGGTGGGCCAGACATTGATCCCTCGATGTATGGTGCTGATCTAGACCCCGATACTCTCGACACATATCCCAAGCAAGATAGGCGTGAGATTGGGCTAATCAAGGCATCGATTGAGGCGGACCTCCCGGTATTAGGCATATGCCGAGGTATGCAAATAATGTGTGTTGCAGAAGGTGGCTCCATGCACCAGCATCTCCCAAAGACCTCTGGTCACGAGTCGCATGGTTCATGGAATGGTGCGTTTTCTGATCATGAAGTCACTTTCGAACAGGGTACCGAAATACAACGGATGATGGGGGAATGTGTATCGGTTAATTCCACACATCACCAGGGGGTTCGAGATAGCGGGGGCCTGAAAGTAACTGGAAGGGCGAATCATGATGGCCTCATTGAGTCAGTTACGTATGAACATCTGAAATTCTTCCATGGGCTGCAATGGCACCCCGAGAGAATGAATCAGTATCAGATGTACGCTGCATTGGTTAATGCGGCGAGAGGTTCATGACCATTGGCATAGGGTGACTGCATGTGCCTCTGAGGCTTTTCAACACATCGTCGCGTACAAAGCAGGAGATTGATGTCTCAGGCGAAGAAGTCACGATATATGCCTGTGGAATCACTCCCTATTCGCCCAGCCACATCGGTCATGCTCGTCAAGCCATAGCATTCGACACCCTGGTGAGATGGCTCAGATTCCAAGGTGTTCGTGTTAGATATGTTACAAATTTCACAGACATATCCGATACGATAATCGATGCTTCGAAAAAAGAAGGTGTCGACTTTCTTGAGGTGGCGAATCGCCATATATCGGACTACAGGATATCGATGAATAGACTCAATGTGCTTGATGCTGATGCCTATCCAAGAGTTACAGAAAGTATTGAGGGGATAATCTCAATGATTGAAACCCTAGTCAAAAAGGGGCACGCATACTTGGCTGGAGATGGGGTCTACTTCGAAATTGATACTGCGCCTGAGAAGTATGGGCGGTTAACAGGACAGACGCTCGAGATGGTTCGATCGGGTGCCGGGGGGAGAGTTGCTTCCACTGGAGCAGGTAAAAGAGACCACAGAGACTTCGCTCTCTGGAAGATTGCAAAACCGGGTGAGCCGAGTTGGGATAGCCCCTTTGGAAGGGGGAGGCCTGGTTGGCATATTGAGTGCTCAGCGATGGTTCACGAACACTTTGGGCACCAGGTTAACATCCATGGGGGCGGTTCAGACCTAATGTTTCCACATCATGAAGCAGAAATATTCCAATCAGAGTGCTGTTTCAATGTCGAGCCTTTTGCAAGACATTGGATGCATAACGGGATGATAAACGTGGATGGGGAGAAAATGTCGAAGTCTCTTGGTAACTTTTGGACAGTTTCTGACGCCATCGATGCGGTCGGTCCGATGGTGCTCAGATACGCACTAGTCAATGCGCCATATCGACAACCGATTGATTTCAACCAAGTTCTTCTTGATGATGCTGAGAAAAATCATGGCAGGCTGATTGAATCGATCATATCAGCAGGAGGGGTCAGTATTGCAAGGCAATGGAGCGATATTGAGTCGCTCAAAAATGCTGAAGATTCACTAATACGGGGAATGGATGATGATCTCAATACAAGAGTTGCAATTGCAGAGATGCAATCGGTGGTAAAGATGCTGAGGCAAGCCAATTCATCCCAGGACCACTCGGTGGCCTCTGCTTGTGTAGGCTGGCTTTCAGCATATGCGGGGGATGTACTCGGACTCCTTCCCGATGAAGAGTCGCTCCAGAGGATGGTAGGCCAGGCATCTGAACGACGCGATGAAATAAGGGAAAAAGTCGAGTCCTTCATCGCGATGAGAGAGGAAGCACGCTCTGAACGTAATTGGGCTGAGGCTGACAGAATCAGAGATGTAATCTCCGAACTTGGAGTCGTTATCGAGGATGGTGAATCTGGCACTATCTGGAGAATGAAGGACCTTTGATTCACTTCCTGTAGACCCAGTTAGTTACTGCAACAGTAAACCGCATATTAGCAAAATTTCCATTAATGTCGGGGTATGGGCCGATTATAATGAGAGAGTGGATAACAGCCTTGCTCTTTTCTGCAATAGTGCTTTCAGGTTGTATGGGCAAGGACTCAGGTGCATCGGAGAATGCTACGATGTGGGATGAGGGCCTTGCGCAACTTTCGCTTGAGGGGCTCGACGATATTCGTAACTTTTCAGTCGCGTATGCTTTCGATAACAATTCCATAGGCGAGTCGAACTGGGCCGTATTCGGAAATGAAGAGGGAGGGAATTGCTGTGAACATTATCTTGCCATTACCAAAGAAGGTTGGATACTGAATTTTGGTGGCGAATACCCTACCTGGTCAGAAGATAGAGGTAGAACATGGCAGGAATATATCCCATCGGTATTCTCTCAAATTGGGTGCCTAGAGCCTAAACCGACAGTTCCTGGTCAAGAAGGGCTTGGAGAAGGCAGCATAGTACAGGCCACCAACGGCGACCTGATTGCTATGGGGTGGTTCCCCTATCCCTCGACATCAGGTGCTGACCAGTTCTATGCCTTCTTCTACGATGCAGCTGATGAAGAGTGGAGTTGGTGCTTCAATAGGACTCCAGAGCCATTCTACGATAGGTCTTGGCAAGTGGAAGTAGTTGGTCCGATCAGTGGAGGGTTATACGGCAATGGGCCCTATGCTAGCTTGGTGATCTCGAACTTCTGGCATCAGGTTCAGAATGTTGGCGGACAAATCTCCACAGATGGTCTGAACTACGACTACTTCGGGTTCCCGGACAGGGATTCGGATCTTCCTGCGATAGAAGTTGATCTTATGCCCGGACCTCTTGGAAAGGAATGGGATTACACCAAACCTCACAAAGAAATGCGTGCTTTCCCAGTTCCCTCGGGCGGCCTTTACTTTCCAGATTATTTTGTTGACGGTGATGATGCCTATCTGGACACATCTCTGAATTGGTGGACGGGGGTGACAATGAATGGGTCATCTCTTCCATCCCAATATTGCTCATTCGATTCCAGCGGGATTCTTCATTGTGTCCGGGCCGACGGCATAATCCTTACTCACATGACGTCATCAGATGGAGGAGAGACTTGGGAAAATCAGACATATGATCTTTCAGGGGTCGCATCTGAACTGGAGGAATGGGAGTTTCATTCGAATGGTTTCCACGATTTATTCGTTCTTAATGTGAGGTATCAATCATCTAGTGGACCGGATATCGACGTATCGTGGCATGTTCGAGACTATTCTCAATCACTTGAGCCGGATCTCAGAACGAATATTGGACTTGGCGATCTAGACTCAACAAGTGGAGCGGGGGCTGACATAAGATTTGATTTCGCCTCGATGGGCATTCTCCCGGATGGCGGGGCTGTAGTGGCATATCACGATTCGAGTGATCCAGACCCTCTTTTCGGAGTTGAAACGTTACTGCCTGTAGAATATGGAGCCCCACATGGGGCCTTTTAGGAGCGTTTGAAGGGATGTTATCGAAGATCTAGGCGAGGCATGACTGATGGAAACGATTGTTGTCGCAGCAGGAGCTTTCATCGCAGCTGCTCTTTCTGTTCCAGCTGGTTTTGGTCTATCCACCATGCTGACTCCGTTCGTGTTAGTGTTCATGCCGCCTCATGAAGCAATAGCCGTTGTAGCGGTGGTACACGGCGCGCATAACGCTGCAAAATGCTGGAGTATGTGGGAATGGATAGATTTCTCGGCTTTCAAGCGATACGGTGTTTGGCTGATCTTTGGGGCGATAGCCGGTGCAGGATTGCAGAATCAAGTTTCCCAGGACCCCTTGCTAGTCGTCATAGGGTCATTTCTGGTAATTCTCCCCCTACTCACGCTCTCAGAAAGGTGGACTGGATACCGGATACCGGAAGCGAATGATACGATGGGTGGCTTTGGTTCTGGATTTATGGGGGGACTTTCGGGTCACCAAGGTGCACTTCGTGCGATGTTTCTGACTCGTCGTTTACCAGATAAAATGGCATATGCAGCGACTGCAAGTATCCTTGCGCTTTGCGTGGACCTTTCCAGAATACCTGTTTACATGGTGTTTCGGAACGAAGATTTGCTGGCTCATGTTCAAATATGCTCCATCCTAGTATTGTCAGCGGTATTGGGTGCGAGAATGGGGAAAAAATGGCTTGAGTCTCTCAAATCAGATTTAATTCATAGAGGGGTGATGACTGGTATCATTGCCAGTGGATTTTACTACATCTATGAAGGACTGGCATGACTCAAGACTCGCTATGATGAGCAAGCATCCATTTTTTCCTACTCCCATACTAAATAGGATAGGGTTTCGGGCGAGACAGAGGCATATCTTGGTTCGATTTTCAGATTTAGGGATCGGACCTAGTTTGGTCGTTGCTCTTGAGGGGGAAGGTTTCACAGAACCTTTCGAGGTACAATGTGAAGCCATACCAGATGCAATGCTGGGGAGAGATATCTGCTGCAGAGCCCCCACGGGGTCCGGAAAGACTCTTGCATTCGGATTGCCATTGATATCGAGGACTGCCAAAGCAGAGTCGAAGAGACCCACATCACTAATTCTAACGCCTACTAGAGAGCTTGCAGAGCAGATTCGTAAAGTTCTCCATCCACTTGCTCGCTCAGCGGGCCTAGACGTACTATCCGTCTATGGTGGGACACCCTACAGAGGTCAATTGCGAAAATTGGATAGAGGCGTGGAGATATTGGTAGCATGCCCAGGCAGACTGATTGATTTACTCGACAGAGGTGCCTTGCGTCTTGACGATGTTGGGATCGTGGTTCTCGATGAAGCAGATAGGATGGCGGACATGGGATTCATGGAGCCTGTATGCGCCATACTTGACGAGTGTAGCCCAAATCGACAGACGATTCTGTTCAGTGCGACATTAGACGATGATGTGGGAGAGATAGTAGATTCATATCAGGACAACCCTGCAATAATCGGCATTGGCCCTGAGGAAATAAGCATGGATAGCATGCAACATATATTCTGGAAAGTTGAATCTAGAGGTAAAGCAGATCTATCGGCATATATCACCGAGAAATGTGGCAGGAGCATAATATTCTGTAAAACAAGAGCAGGCGTCAACAGACTCGGAAAACAGATGGATGAGTTGGGTTCGTCGAATACTACTCTCCATGGTGGCATGAATCAGAATCAAAGAGATCGATCAATGAGAAAATTCAGCACAGGTCGTGCGCGGGTTCTGATAGCAACCGATGTCGCCTCAAGGGGCATTGATGTCGATGATGTGGGGTGCGTTATCCACTACGACCCTCCCGAAAATGGAAAGGCGTACAAGCATCGAAGTGGAAGGACTGCTCGTGCAGGATCTACTGGGACAGTGGTCTCTTTGGTCCAGAGATCTCAGAATAGGCAGTATCGAAGGATACAGAGTCAAGTGGGCATAAGGTGTGATATCACAAATCCAGAACCTGAAATCCTGGATGAGAGAGAGTTTGTCCTGGTTCCGCCTGAAAAGTCAGAGGGTAGGCGAGAAGGCCACACTCGTAGCAACAGCAAGAGGTCCAGGAGATCTCGTAAGAGTAATCGCCATAAGGACTCGAACAAAAGCGGGGACAGACGCAACAATAGACAGCAAAAAGGGAATAGGAGTCGTTCCAGGGGCAAGAAGAAAGCCGACTCCAGAGATTGAGAATTTATCTTCAACCAGCTTGACCCTGTCTTCCCTCTACAGCTATCAATAGAACCCCCGCGGCTGCGGCTATTCTCGGATCTACACCTGATGATTTCACTCCGCTTACCGACATTTTATGCACAAATGGGTTCATCTTCTGCGTGTATTTCACCGCGCCCTTGGCCCCGTTTACTCTCAAGTGAAATTGTTGGGGGAATATTAGGGTAAGGTACGGGATGAATCGACGGATTAGGGCTAAGCCTCCACTTTCTTCACCAAGCGATCCAATCACATTTTCTTTATCATCAATGAGCACCCAGGAGTCTCTTAGAATGGATTTCATGCCTTTTCGCTTTAATGTTCCCAGTGATTCCCCTGTCTGTCCATCGACTATACTAAAGCCTCCAGTGAAATCTAAAATCCCCTTCTGTTTGATTATCAATAGCTCTGTGGATTTGGATTCGTCCGAGTACAGTCTAATGTCCTCCTTTAGCTTCAATGCAGCCATCTTTGAGTATCCAATCATACTCTGCATAGATTCATCTGAATAGATGTGAAACTCCTCTCCGAGTATTTTCACTACCTTCTGTCGGATCATGTATCCGTCCGACTCGAACAATTGCGCCATGGTCATCCCCTCACCTCATTGGTGATAAGTGAATTCGAGCAATGCATCAAGGAAAATCAAAATGAAGCATTTGATTAATCGGATATTCTTCCTGACATGGTTGGATAGGGATTATATCCCGAACTGATTGGGCCCGGAATAATGTCGATGTGGATCAAGGTCACAACTGAAGGCGGTATAACACGGATAAGAACGGATGCCATATGCGCGTATCAGGCGAGTGACGATGGTAAGAAACTACTAATCTACACAAAGGATAATTCTCTCTTCGAGATAACGGATGACATAATGTCGACTCTTGGTATCCTTGACTCTAAATTCGACCTCGCTTGATTTGTCTAGGGTTTTGTGCCTATCAACACAAGTGTGCCATTCCAACCCTCTTTGGCGCCTGTGAAGAATCTCTCGACCTTTTGGAAACCGGCGGCCCTGAGCCCGTCTTCCCATTCCTCTGCTGAGAGGGTTGTCATACGGACATCCAGGGATTCAGACCAAGCAAGGCTTGATTCATTTTCTAAGTAGTGATCTACCCCCAAAGCAACAGAGCCTCCGGGCAGCACCCATTCCGTGTGTAAAGTCTTGAGGAAGCGTATTGGATCTTCCAAATAGTACAGGAATTCCATACTCAGAACCAGATTTACAGGGGCATTCGGAGACCATTCCGGGAGCATCCCATGGAAATACTCGCCTTCAGGATCTATTGAGCGAGCCTTGCTAATCATCATCTCGGAACCATCTACACCTGATGAAAATATACATCTTGGCATCCTCTTGAGTCTACGAACGGCCCATCCATTTCCGCATCCTAGGTCTATGGCGGTGAACTCAGAAGGCAGACGGCCCTTGACTGCGGAGATAATCGCATCCACACTTGGCGAGTGGCCCCTCTCCATGCCCTCATCACGATTGAGTTTCGCCCACTCGCTGAATAGATCCACGGCAGACGTACCAGACATGCCAGTGGGGATGTGGACGGGTATATCATCGATTACCAACAAAGTTTGGTATGATATAGCGGAGATTTTTCGATTGGCCTGAGAGGGGTTGATCCGATGGCTACAGTGCTTGGAATTATATTCTCATTTTACGATTACGCAGTCTTTGCAATCGTATTATCGATTATCCTGACGAATGAAATAATCGGAGGTGATTCTTCATTTTCGGCATATATTGGAATTTCATTCTTGTTTTTATGGTATCTCATAATTCCCCTTATTTTCCGATTTCTTGGAATCGTGATAACGAGTATTTCAAAACTTAATTCGTAGTCGGTTAATTCTGATTGGATTATGTCAGATATTCACATCGAAAGAGGTTTCAGAGGGTTGTCCGGGCTTTGCAGGCGTCAGGGACATCCCCCTGAGCGGGTTTGCCAGGGTTTGCACGCCCTCTACGCTCCATACTGCGCCTCTTGCGACAGATTGTATGTCGCACATTGCTTGACCGATTGTATTTACTGGCGCGCAAGGTATTCCCTCCAAAATATTCTCCCAATGCCTTCTTGTGTCATTTTTGAATATCTTGAACAGTGTCCTCTCAACTCCAATTCTGTCTTTCACTCTCCCTGAATTAGTAGACCATGATTCCTGGCAATCTATCTCGAGAATCTCGACCATCTGCTGCCATTGTGCGTCGCTTCCTACAGCCAGCACAAACCACCCATCTGATGCTTCGAAGGCACGATAAGGCACCAAATTTGGATGTGCACTCCCCATTGGTCCTGGTTCTTTTCCTGATGCAATCTTGTTCTGTGCTTGGTTAACAAGTGCGGAAATAGCGCAATCCCATAGGCTGATATCTATGCGCTGAGATTCACCCGTTCTCTCTCTGTGAAGAAGCGCTGCGAGAATGGCAGATGTGGCATGAAGGCCCGTTATTACGTCGATCCAAGCCACGCCGACTTTGACCGGTGGGCGTCCCTCCTCCCCTGTGATGGACATGATTCCCGATCTGGCCTGTAAAGATAGGTCATATCCTGGTTCTGATGACCTTGGTCCAGTAGCGCCGTATCCGGATATCGAGCATAGTATTGTGTCATCAGGAAGTTCTCCGACCAATCTATCGAAAGTTCCGGGGCGGAAGTTTTCCAAGACTACGTCTGCCTGTTCAACTAGATCTCGAAGTTTTTTGCCATCCTTCTTGAGATTCATCCTAATTATCGTCTTGCCACGATTGCATGAAAGGAAATATGCAGCTACATCCTCCCCATCAAAACCAGTCGTGAAGGGAGGGCCCCATCCTCTTGTATCGTCGCCCCAAGGCGCCTCGATCTTGAGTACGTCTGCTCCTAAGTCTGCGAGATTCTGTGCAGCATACGGGCCTGCTAGAACCCTTGACAGGTCAAGTATCTTCACGCCTTCAAGCACTTGCTTCATGTGGCGGGGGAAGCACGGGGACGATTCAATCCTCGGATGGAGTGACTGTGAATCCTACTACTGATCCATCCAGCTCGAAGGACGACTCCATTGGAGATTGATTATCAGACCTACGTCCCGATATCGACCTTGTTTCAGAGAGTATGTGATTCCAATCGTCCTCTGCTAATTCGGGCGAGTCCTGTGAAAGCGATAGTTCGAGAGATATGGATGCCTCGATCCTTAGATTGAGTTCTTTTCTCTTGGCCTGAACTCGACGGATTATGTCTCTTGCGAGCCCTTTCGATAGCAATTCGTCGTCCAGAGACAGGTCTAGAACGAGAGTTACATCTTTGCCTCCGCTTTCCACGGTCATCGCCGCAAAGCCTTCTTTCTCGACTCTTCTGATTTCCACGTCATCCATGACTATCGGATATCCCGCTAGATGTGCTATTCCTGCCTGTATTTCGAGCAAGAATGAATCCGGATCGATTTCCGAGAATTCATTGAGAACAGAGGGTAAGTCGGAAGTACATTTCCTGCCTAGGCTTTTCCTATTGGGCTTGAGTTCCATCTTTTGGAATCGTTCTAGATCATTTTCATTCTCTAAAGATTCGACATTGAGTTCTTCCGAAAGTATGTCTTTCAAATCCCCTATGTCCGCGTCGCCCACGATCCAACCTTTTCTGCATGGCAGCCTCTGTCTGCGGGACGACTCGACCCTTATTCTACGACCAGCCTCTGCCAGATTTCTGGCGAGGTCCATGCGAGACTCTAATTTTGTATCTCGAGGGGGCAATGTGCTATCCAAGGCCTCGGAACCACAGGGCCAATCTGCAAGATGGACTGACGCGCCCGTCAAGTCCCTGTGTATCCTATCTGGCATGAATGGTGCTATTGGAGCCATTATCCTGCAAGTGACTAGGAGGACTTCTCGCAAAGTATGGTGGCATGCCGCCTTGTCAGCGCTCTCGGCTTCGTCCCAGAGTCTTCTTCTTGATCTCCTGACGTACCAATTCGATAAATCGTCAACGATGAAGCGTTCGATTTCCCTCCCAGCCTTATGGAAATCCCATGCCCTGAAGAAAGAGTCGACCGTGTCAGCCATATTGCTAACTTGAGAAAGAATCCATCGATCGATTGAGGGCCTATCGGACATATCTGGGGCATCATCTTCGCTGGCTCGATTGAATGAGTCCAATGCAGCATAGTCTGCATGGAATCTGTAAACGTTCCACAGAGTCAGGAACATCCGCGCATAGGACTCCCTTACTCCGTTGGGGTCGAAGTTTGTAGGCTGCCAAGGAGAGCTTTGAGTGGTCATATACCACCTAATCGCATCTGCACCCTCCAGGTTGAAGTGATCCCATGGGTCAACTACATTGCCTCTTGATTTACTCATCTTCTTTCCATGCTTATCGAGTATGTGTCCGAGAGAAAGGCAACTCCTGTAAGTCGGTTTATCGAAGACTGTTGTTCCGACTGCCAATAAGGAATAGAACCACCCTCGAGTCTGATCTACTGCCTCACAAATGTAATCCACTGGAAAAGATGAATCGAAAATTTCCTGATTCTCAAATGGGTAATGCCACTGGGCAAATGAAGCGCAGCCGGAGTCGAACCAGCAATCCATGACGTAGGGCTCACGGTTCATCTCTCCAGAGCATCCCTCGGATGGACAGTTGAGCTTGACGTTGTCTACATATGGCCTATGCAGCTCTTTGGGCGAATTGGATCCGTCAGACAGCATGGATTCCATTTCACCACGACTACCAACACAATGCTCGTGACCGCACTCACTGCATATCCAAACAGGTATGGGGGTCCCCCAATATCTCTCCCTGCTTATTGCCCAGTCTTTCAAATTGGAGAGCCATTCACCCATCCTGCCTGTTCCTGTGGAAGGTGGGGCCCATTCAACGGACTCGTTGTGCTTGATTATTGAGTCCCTGACAGCAGTCATACGGACAAACCAGCTATCCATTGCATAGTACAACAGCGGATGATCGGTCCTCCAACAATGAGGATAATCATGTACATACTGATGCTCCCTGTAGAGCTTTCCAGATGATTGTAAGAGGTTAATGATGGAGTCATCGCATTCTTTGACATACCTCCCATCGAGTTCCGGGTGAGTTCCATCAAAGAATCGGCCATTCATATCCACAGTGTGCTGTGCGGGGAATCCGGCCTTCATTCCGAGATTGTAGTCGTCCTCTCCGTACATAACCGCAGTATGCACTATTCCGGTTCCATCCGTAGTCGTCACAAAGTCTGCAGTCACCACAGTCCAGGCAGCTGGATGGTTGTCTCCATCGATGGCACCAGGGAAGGGCGAGAGGTACATCTTCCCTTCAAGATCGGCTCCCTTAATCTCAGATATGACTTCCACCTTATGTCTAAGTACATTACCCATCAAATCCTTTGCTAGAATCATCTCTTCACCCACCTCTGCGCCTCCTCTCCCATCCCATGCGCCAGAGGGGGATTCTGTGACTCTAACACGTACGTAATCTACGTCTGGACCAACGGCTAGGCCGACATTCCCCGGCAATGTCCACGGCGTGGTCGTCCATGCTAGTATGGATGCCTCATCATCAACGAGTTGGAACTTGACGAAGACAGCTGGTTCTGAGACTTCCTTGTATCCCAGAGCCACCTCATGACTGGAGTATGAGGTGCCTGTCTGAGGGCAGTATGGCAATACTTTGTGGCCTCTGAACAATAGGCCTTTGTCATGCATCTGCTTCAAAGACCACCATGCTGATTCAATGTAATTGTCGTGTAGGGTCACGTATGGATCATCCATATCAACCCAGAAACCCATTCGCTCAGTCATCTCGCGCCATGCCTGCTCATAGGTCCAGACGCTCTCCTTACATGCTTCATTGAATGCCTCCATACCATATGCTTCAATTGCATCATTAGACATCAAGTCCAATCGTTTCTGAACCTCAATTTCAACGGGCAGTCCGTGTGTATCCCACCCTGCTTTCCTCTCGACTACTCGCCCCTCCATCGTCTTCCACCTGCAGACCATGTCTTTGTACAGCCGAGAGAGGACATGGTGGATTCCAGGTTTACCATTTGCTGTGGGGGGGCCTTCGAGAAATATGAATGGCTTTCCAGAGGTTTTTCTATTTTGTATGGACAGTTTGAACGTATCTTCATCGTTCCATAGCCGGATGAGATCATTTTCGAGTGCTACCGGGTCTAGGCGGCCTCCCTGCTCAGTCTCCATCAGGCCTCTCGACCCGGGCAATTGATTTCAATGTCCCCCGGGAGGGATGGCCCCTCACACATGCCTCGGACGAGTACAATAGTCCATTAGCAGTCGCCTCGTGAGGTAATACGTGGAAGATTGGGGAAAGCTCTGTGAGGACATCTCGGATTGGATCAAAAGGTATGCTGATGAAAATGAGATATCCACTTTAGTCGTGGGGATTTCAGGTGGCATCGACTCAGCCGTTACTTCGACATTGTGTGCTAAAACTGGATTAGAAACAATTGTAGTCAGTATGCCAATTCATCAAGAATCGTCTCAATACAACTTAGCAGGGCGTCACATAGAATGGCTAGAATCTAGATGGGCTAATGTCAGCAGCCATCTGGTTGACTTAACTGAATCTTATGATTCATATGTTGAAGGTGCTCTTGCTGGTCTAGAGATATCCGAATTATCGTTGGCGAACACAAGGGCGAGATTGCGGATGACCACACTTTACGCCATATCTGGTTCGAGAAAGGGTATTGTGGTTGGGACGGGGAACAAGGTAGAAGATTTCGGAGTGGGATTCTATACAAAATATGGAGACGGGGGCGTCGATATTTCGCCTATTGCGGATTTATTGAAATCAGAAGTTTACTCCTTGGCTAAGGAAATGGACATAATTGAAGATATACAAAATTCGGTTCCAAACGACGGATTATGGGCAGACGGTAGATCCGACGAGGACCAGATCGGCGCAACTTACGAAGAACTTGAATGGGCGATGGCACAAGTTGATCGGGTTGAGTGGGAAGAGTTCTCTAATCGTCAAAAAGAAGTGTTAGAGATTTATCAGAAACTGCATGAATCCAACTCCCACAAGATGAAACCGATCCCAATTTATCTCAAGAGCTCGTAATCTAGTCGGCCGGAGTTGCTTTGTGGTGTCTGAAAATCTTGAGGAGCCTGAGTTCGAAATAATCGAGACTTACGATGGTTTTGAGATAAGAGGGTATGTCGATACAATTCAAGCAAGAGTGGTTACCAAGGGAATGGGTTACCGTAATTCAACTGGAGCGTTTAGGCGTATTGCGTCGTATATATTCGGAAGGAATGATGAATCTCGAAATATTGCAATGACTGCGCCAGTACACATGTGGGAATCTGGCGATTCCTCGATTATGGCATTCACCATGCCTTCAGAGCATAGAATGAGAGATCTTCCAAAACCTACTGACTCGGGGGTTGAATTACTTCATGTGAAAGGGGAAGTTGTGGCGGTTCTGAAATTCTCAGGCCTTTCTCACCGTAGAAAGAGCTTGAGGATGATAAGTAAATTACTTTCAATGATTGAAAATAATGGACTTGTTGCCCATTCGCAAGCTAGACTGGCGGTTTATGACAACCCGACATCAACCCTCCCTTTTTTGCGCAGAAATGAGATAATTCAACCAATTGAATGGGACAGGGGTGGTGAATATGGTGGATAGCCTGAAGATTTCAGGGGTGGACGCTATTTTGAACGCTATTGATGAAGATCGACCAGTGACTCGCATACTTGTCCTGAGAGATGCTCGATCGGAAGCGCTGGACAGACTACTAGTAGAAGCATCAAAACGCGAATTGAAGGTCATCGAGGGTTCGATGAATGATCTTAGGAGGATGGCCAATATGCCATTTACTTCAGAGCCTCCGGAAGCGCTTGGTCTGCTTCACAGGGATCCTTCTTCGGAGACTAGCGAAATAATGGAATCTGGAGAGTTAATTTGGTTACTTTCGGGAGCTCAATATCCCGTTAATATCGGATTCGCAATTAGAACCATCGAAGTTAGTGGAGGCTCTGCTGTGTTTGTAGATGCCGATCTCAATTCTGATGGGAGAAAGGCATCTTCCAGGGCATCGATGAAAGCAGATCGGTTTATACCCGTAAAATGGATGAGTTGGCGTGAAGCTTCTGATTTGGCCAGAGCTCACAACTATCGCATAATTGGGATTGAGGATTCAGGTGACGTAGAGCCATGGGATATCGATTTGACAGGACGATGTATGCTCGTGATAGGCGGGGAACGACATGGCATATCAGCAGACCTACTCGAAGAGTGTGATTCCATAGTGAAAATTCCGATGCAGGGTTTTGTGCCGTCATACAATCTTCAAGCCCCGCTAGCAGTCGTAGCAGCCGAGGCTTTACGGCAAAGACGCAAGAACGTTTGAATCATGGATACTAGAGGGACGAGCATGGGCAAACTGTCGAAGGTGTTCTCAGTCATCCTGATTCTGGTGGGTGGAATATTGCTTCTCGCTTGGGCGGGTAGCGGTTATGCGATCGGTCTGTATGAGGAGGGGATTGAAGAAAACTGCGACACGACTGTTGGCACGATAGCTCAAATTACCGATTGGGATGAAGGCAGATGCGATGATGCAAGGGACAATATGGAGAAGTTGGAGAGTTACAGGCCGTTCATCCTTGCTTCAGGGGCGACATTCTCGACTCTAGGGCTGATAGTGTTATTCAGATCTTAGATTAACGCCTCATTTCCTCGCTCATTCTCTTCTTTGTAGCGGCCCAACCACAAATCATGCAAACCGACAGGTCGTGCCTCCTTGCCGGGCAATGATCTCTACCGAAGAAGATGATTTGCAAGTGCCTTTTATTCCAGGTGGGCTTTGGAAAAATAGCTTTCAGATCGTGTTCAGTTCGTTCGACCGTAGTGCCTCTGGACAGGCCCCATCTGGAAGCCAAGCGGTGTATGTGGGTGTCGACAGGGAATGCGGGCACCCCAAAGGCTTGGGCCATAACGACGCTTGCAGTCTTATGGCCAACGCCAGGAAGGGACTCTAGATAGTCCCAATCCGGCTCAATAACTCCGCCTCTGTCGACGATAATCTCAGCCATTTTCTTGAGGTTTTTTGCCTTGGTTGGAGCCAATCCTACTTGCCGTATTGCTGATTGTATGTCCCCTACATCCAGAGAAGCCATTGCAGCTGGTTTTGATGCGAGTGCGAAAAGTCCTGGAGTTACCTCGTTCACTTTTTTATCAGTTGTCTGTGCGGAAAGCATGACTGCTACTAGTAGCGTATATGGGTCCTTGTGATCGAGTGGTATAGGGGTATTTGGGTACAGATTTTCGAGAATTTCACTGATTCGTTGGGCCTTCTCTGCTCGCCTCATTGCTCTACCTCTCTAGATCCCCTATATCCCATCAGGAATGCAGACATAATCAGCGCCCCAGGAACTGCATAGCAAGTTAGATACTGCCAATCTTGCCAAGACTCGCTACCTCCGAAGAGAATCCATGCAGCCAGTCCTGCCACGAACGCAGGCAGCACCATAATGGATGCGAAAACGAGTGCTCGACTGAATCCCATTGTAAGTTGGTAGGAGGGGTGGGATAAGAGGATTCGTTATTCTCCAAGGATCTCGTCCAACTCATCTCCGGATCTGGTATTGAGGACGTCTTCTGCGCGAAGCCATCCCTTGCGTGCTATGTCTACGCCATATGAGACATCGGAGAGGCCTTCTGCGCTATGTGCGTCCGGATTTATCACAATAGGCACCCCATTTTCTTTGGCAACCTTGCAGAGCCTCCAATCAAGATCGAGGCGAAATGGTGATGCGTTGATTTCTATGGCCTTGAGCGTGCCATTTGAGTTTATCTCGCCCATCTTTTCAATGATCTGAATCATATCGATAGGGAATCCATCTCTTGCTTGGAGGATACGGCCAGTTGGATGGCCCAATATTGTGAACGTTGGGTCCTCGACTGCTTTGATTATTGCATCAGTATTGTCCTGTTCATCCCGGGATCTCCAAGAGCCAATGGCGTGCACTGAACCTATTACGTGGTGGAATTGATTTCTAACATCTGGGGAGTAGTCCAACTTTCCGTCAGGGAGTATGTCACATTCCGTGCCATGAAATATCCTGAACTTTTCATTGCGATCCGCCCATTTCTCATTTAATGCGCGAATCATATCGCCCTGAATGGATACATCGACCGGATCTACGCCTATACTTCGACCTCCGATATTCAATGCAGGGGAATGTTCTGCGATTCCAAGATACTCCCAACCCAAATCCATTGCTGCTGACGCCATTTCCTCAAGGGTGCAAGAGCCGTCAGAAGCAACCGTGTGATTATGAAGTGCGCCCCTAATCATGTCCGACTCTATTAAGTCGGGGATACCATTCACCGCAGCCGCCTCGATCTCTCCCATATCTTCCCTGAGTTCAGGGGCTACCCACTGAAGACCGAGCATGGAATATATGTCTGCTTCACTCTCACATGAGAGCGTGTGCTTGGCCGCATCTACACCCTTCAAGCCCCCAGCGAGTTTCTCGGGAATAAGTCCGAATTCATTGAGCCTTAACCCGTTATCTATTGCAATCTTCCTCATACGTATGTTGTGCTCTTTTGAGCCGGTAAAGTATGCTAAGGTGTATGGGAATGTCTCAGGCGATACGATTCTGACTTGGGCGTCTATGGTTGCATCCTCCGAGCGATCAAGAATGGCCTCATTGAGGGCGTCGTCGATACTGCCTGTTGGGAATGAAGTATCCAAAACACTCTGCTCAAGGATGAGACTGATCTTTGACTCGCCAGAACCTTTGATATCTGCAATCCCGGGTAAGTCGAGTATCGATTGGATTACTGAAGAACGATTCTCAGGACGCGTTGCCACTACGATATCGAGGTCTCCGATGGTCTCCCTTCTGCGTCTGGCGCTTCCCGCGAGTTGTGCCTTCTCAACTCCTGAGATACCTGAAATTCTCTTTTCTAGAGCCAGACCGAATCTTAACCCCAAATCCAATCTAGTCCTGCCTTGATTTCTGCGAAAAAGCTCGATTCCTTCCAGGTATCTCTGTTGGCTTTTCTCCCCAAAACCTTGCAAGGAGGCGACCAGATTGTTCTCACATGCAGATTTTAGAGCCTCTATTGAGGAGACGTCGAGTTCTTTGGACAATATCCTAGCTCTCTTTGGCCCCAACCCCGGGATCCCCACCATCTCAACTAAGCCTGGCGGGACTCTGTCGTAGAGGGATTGTATATCCCCCCATTCGCCAGTCATCACAACATCCGCAATTAGAGATGAGAGGCCTTTCCCTATTCCTTTGATATCGGTTAAGGTATTTGATTCGATGACATCCACCAAATGACGATTCATCTGCCCAAGGGCTCTGCTTGCATTCTGATATGCCCTTACTCTGAATGGATTTGCTCCGTCGAGTTCTAGGAGAATTGCCACCTGATCGAAAACTTTCACAATCTGACTCTTTGTGAAATATGGGGGATCTTCGCGACGAGTGGTCGGTAAACCCCATCTTCCGACACGCACCATGGGCCCCCATTAGGGAGGTCGTCTATCGTTGTGTGGATTGCACTCTTCCCGGAAAGTTTCACAGACATGTTGCTTTAGGCGAGAGTATGAGTCTGGTTGACACACTTGAGACTCTTTCAGTGAGCCTATGTGGAATCTCTGCTATCTTGTGGATGAGTATTGGCACTATCGCACGTTCTGAGAAAGCAGAAATCATGGGTCAGCGTGCGATTATGTCATTCTGCATACTTGCAAGTATCCTCCTATTTTCACTCCACTACCTTGGAGGGGATCTGTGGGGTTCTCGTAATGCGGCGAGGCCGATGGCAGTCTTCTCACTGGTTCTGGCCGCTGCTTCCAACCTCAATCTGAAGGGGAAAGAGGTACAAGGAGAAGTTAACCCTCACCAAATTCGTCGCCTTCGAGCAGCAGAACGTGATGAATGAATAGCGTCATCATGATTCGATGCCGAGTTTTTCATTGATGAATGACCTCATGTAAGCAGGGAGTTCACCATTTACAAAGATCACGTCATTGACTTGATCGAGTTTCATTAGAGAGTAGTATATTTGCATGGCAGTCATTGGCGTGGAGCTGCACCCGGTGCACCCCCCCTCCAAGGAGATGGTAATGACCCCGCCAGATGTATCCATGACGTTAACCACCCCATCATGGGCATCCAATATGGCCTGAACTGGACCTACAGAATCGAGGACTGTCTGGCGGTCTATGCCGGTCATGGTATTCATTGGAAGAGGGGTTGGCTATGAAACAATTGAGGTATTGTGATGACTAATTGGTCTATACGTGGATATCGCCTTAAATACCGAACCTAGGTCGGCGTCTCAACCTAACTGGTGATATTATGGACGGACAACAAATTGGGATCATGGGGATGGGAGCAGGAATTTTAGGTCTGCTCATAGCTTTCATGCTATATCGAAAGGTAGATTCAATCGAGATTGAAAACAAAACAGTAGCCACCATCACTGCAAGAATTCAGGATGGTGCAATGGCTTTCCTCGTAGCCGAATATAGAATGCTAGCAGTATTCATCGTTGTTGTTGCCGGACTGTTATTCGCAGGTGGCGAAGATAACGGCCTCGGCATGGAAACCATGGTTGCTTTCATCATTGGTGCCCTGTGTAGTGTAGCGGCTGGATTCAGCGGGATGCAATCCGCTACAAGTGCGAATGGACGAACTGCGCAGGCTGCTGCAAATGGAGGACAGGCAGCTGCACTCACCACCTCGTACAACGGCGGAGCAGTGATGGGGCTGGCAGTTGGAGGTCTAGGGCTATTTGGCATCTCCCTGATGTACGTTCTCACAGATCCAGTTGGCGGAAACGGTTTCCTTTCTGTTGAGAATGTCGCTGGGTTCGGAATGGGTGCATCATCTATCGCACTTTTCGCTCGTGTCGGTGGCGGCATTTACACAAAGGCTGCCGATGTTGGCGCTGATCTTGTTGGCAAAGTAGAAGCGGGTATTCCCGAAGATGACCCCCGTAACCCAGGCGTAATCGCTGACAATGTTGGTGACAATGTTGGAGACGTTGCCGGTATGGGTGCTGATATTTTCGAGTCATTCGTAGGCTCAATCATTGCTGCAATGGTCATAGCCCAAGCCAGCGAGGATCTTGGTTCTGATTACCTCATGGTACCAATCGCTCTAGCAATTGTTGGATACATCGCCTCAATCATCGGGGTATTTTCAATTGGTGGAATGAAAAATATGCACCCTGGTGCTGCTTTGCGGAACACCACATTCATCGGTGCTGCATTATTCATCGGAGGAGGGTACCTTGCTCTGGATTATTTGGAACTGGATACGACTGTAATTCAAGCAGTGGCTATTGGATCGTTGGTTGGTATTCTAATCGGACTTGTCACTGAATACTATACGGGAATCGAACCCGTCTTTGGAATAAAAGTACGAGCTATACCATATATTGGAGAGGCGTCGAAGACTGGAAGTGCCACAAATGCAATTGCAGGGCTGGCTGTAGGCATGCAATCGGTATTCATCCCCGTTCTTCTGATGGCTGGAGGAATTTACTTTGCTAACGACGTAATGGGCGGCGGAGATGCTGGTCTCTACGGGATTGCTATGGCTGCTATGGGCATGTTAGGCACAGTTGGCGTTACAATGACGGTGGACGCTTACGGGCCAGTCGCGGATAATGCCGGAGGAATTGCAGAGATGTCGGGACTTGGCGAGGAAGTTAGAGAAATAACCGATGGTCTAGACTCAATTGGCAACTCTACCGCTGCAATAGGAAAGGGATTCGCAATAGGAAGTGCAGCGCTGACTGCTCTGGCACTGTTCGCTGCATACAAGACTAGTGCGGGACTCGAGGCAGCAGATCTTTCTCTAACCAATCCTGAAGTTGTGATCGGCCTACTGATTGGTGGCGCTTTGCCATTCGTTGTGGCTGCTATGACGATGAAGTCAGTAGGACGCGCAGCAGAGGAAATGATCACTGAAATTCGTCGGCAATTCAGAGAGATTGACGGCCTTTTGGAAGGTCGAGAAGGCGTTGAGCCAGACAGTGCCACTTGCGTTGATATTTCTACACAAGCAGCTCTGCGCGAGATGATTATGCCAGGATTAGTCGCAATTGGAAGCCCTGTCGTGATTGGATATGTGCTCGGACCAGCGGCTCTTGGCGGCACTCTTGCCGGCGCGACAGTGACAGGTGTATTGATGGCTCTATTCATGGCAAACGCTGGAGGAGCATGGGACAATGCCAAGAAGGCTATCGAGCAAGGCGAGATTCCTGGGGCTGAGAAAGGCGATGAGTCTCACTCCGCTGCAGTTGTCGGAGACACCATTGGCGACCCATTCAAGGATACCAGCGGGCCTTCGCTGAATATCCTAATCAAGTTGATGTCGATCGTATCAGTTGTTATCGCTGGCCTCATCGCGTAGGCTGAAAGATCGGGTTTTCTTTGACCGGT
>VMHT01194165.1_pt1 | contig 58380 bp, 40 predicted proteins | sample 4693611 | NCBI WGS metagenome assembly VMHT01 (sample SAMN12280063, study PRJNA550983) | marine metagenome | isolation source: seawater sampled from same location over 5 years 0.02-0.2 micron viral filtrate | place: USA: collected off the coast of southern California halfway between the port... ... | reverse complement strand
GCGTCGTCTGCGAACGGGCGGGGGACGTGCGTATCCGTGTATCGGGTTGATTTTTGTTTTGGCCGGGATTATCTTCATACATAGCGATCGTGTACCCTAACTAAAAAGCCACATCACTTGTTCACGAGATACCGCAAAAAGTATCGATCGCGCTGATTCCCAAGAGTCCACATGCTGTCGAAATATGAAGATCCGTAATCTTCCGGCACCCCACTTACGAACGGACGGTCGACGTGAGGGTGATCCGGGATGAACAACGCGCGAGCCTTGTAAAGCTCGCGACACATGCGCATGGCGTAGGCGGAGTCGTCTGTGACGCAAATTAAGTGACCTCCCGGCTTGAGTACGCGATACACGTCTCGGATGAATTCTGCACTAATAAGCACTTGCGAGCTCCCCACCCATTCGGGAGGGTCGGGGTAATTGACGTAGACTTCGCTCGCCGTATTCATAGGCATCCGTCTCGCGTCAAAAGCGTCACTCGCCATGCCACACACGAGCGCGAGATTTGCGTCCACGCCCGACCGAAGGGCTTTCATCCACGTCATTGCGACTCTGTTTCGACGCATTTCCACACCGATCCATTGGATTTTGGAATCTTGTTTCGCCTTGCGCGTGATCCAGTCACCGTGACCGCTACACACTTCGACGCGCACATCCGAATCGCCGGCGATGTTCGGCGGCCTTTCCGCCTCGTCTTCGCCAACTATTCGCACATTTGGCGCCCGATCAACTCCTTTCATGGCTTTATCGGCGATTTGTTTCCTTCTGGCGAGCGGTACGTCTCTCATGTACGCCTCGACTTCTTCAATTTCCCTAGACGCGTCTTGCGCTCGTAGCTGTAGGAACAATTGCACGCTCTTCGACGGCGCGTCTGGATCTTCGACGTCATCATCGTCGTATCGAGTCGTCGCGCCCGCTTTCGCCGCGGATTTTTCGGCGTCGACGTCGAGCGTTGCTCGGGCGTCGCGACACGCGTTCGCCGCTACGTCTGCGTCGGGCATCATTAAACTAGAAGCTACCGCCAACGCCACGTACGACTGCGCGGTTACCACGATCCCTTCGCGCTGAGCGTCTCGAATGAAATCCAACGCCTGCTGCACCATGAGCTCACCGCATAGAGTTTTGATGTAATACTCACACACCGTCGCGTCCAGCGATGCATGGCGTTCGCGCATCATCTCCAGACATTTCGACGCATTCTTCACGTCGCCGTATCGCACGCAATTTCTCAGCAACGTCGCGTACGTGCGCTGATTTGGTTCAACGCCGCAATCTATCATCTCACGTATCACTGATCGCGCCCGATCGATATGGCCATTCTGGGACTCTCCCTTGACGAGCACGGTGTACGCTACCTCGTTCGCTTCGACGCCCGCGTCGCTCATCGCCTTCCAAATCGTTCTCATTTCCATAACCTCTCCCACGCGCGTGGCTGCGTTGAGCATATTTGTGTAGGAATACACGTTCGGCGTCAGGCCAACGCGAGAGATGCGTTCAAACGCTTCCTTGGCGAATCCGTATTGCTTATCGTTCCCGAAATCCTTGAGCAGCCGATTGAAAAACTTTACATCCTTCACCTTCATCGCTCGCTTGAGCAACGTCTGCGCCTCTCGCGCCCGTTTGCGATTTTGCTTCACCGCGCGTTTCATGCCTTCATCGAGCGAGGCCAAGTACGAGGTAGATAGCCCGCCATCGGTGTCACCGTCGTCTCGAACAACTTTTTCGCTCGGCGCGTCAACGTCATCGCGCGCGCGTTTGCGCGTCGCCGCCGCGGCGTTCCTTCGCGCGGCGCGATTCTGATTCTTCTTTTCGTACTTTTTCTTCTTCCGCGTCGCATTCGACGTCCGATCCATCCTTTTCGACACAGCTCGACGCGCGACGGAATGGCGGCGACGTTGGCGGCGACGTTTACGCGACTGCACGCGCACGCGCGCGACGCGCACGTCGCGCGCGCTGGCAAAGGCAAACGTAAGTCGCAGCGTCTCGGTACCGGTGGTGGCGTGCTGGACGCCGCGACGACGACGCCATCGACGAAGAACATCGCTGGTGCGGTGGGGCCGGTGTCTTGCGACGCCGACGCGATGACGGACACGGTTGAATTCTTTCTGTTCGCCCGTCGCAAGACGAGCGCCGGTGGAGACGACGAGCGTTGGCTGCCGCTCGGCGACGTCGTGTTCGAGCGCTCGACGAACGTGGAGGACGTGGCACGCGAGCGCTATCGCATTCTCTGCGAGTACGCACGGAAGCGATACTTGCGATTGAATGTGGGCAAGGGTGGGTTAGAAATCGGTGCGCGCGTGCAAAAGGGCGTAGCTAAACATCCAGACGCGCGAGACGCGACGGAGATCGTTTACGTAGCTTGCGAAGAGACGGCATTGACATGGGACGCGACGGCGGCGGCGGATGCGACGAAAAGATTTGGATCGTTTCCAGCGATGTTGCGTTTATTAAATAACGCAGAGCCGCTGACGGCTGCGGTAAAGAATAGAATGCTCAAAGCCTCGGCACAGTTCGCGGCGGAATGAAATCGTACGTGCCAGTCGCACGCTGTAATACCAGTTCAGAAATATCAATGATCAACCCATCGCTCAGGCAAACTCCATAAGAGCTGCGGCGAGATGCGTGAGCTCCTGACCGTACGCGACGCGAATCAGTCGCCCGACGACATCTCTTGAATATTCACCCGCCAAGGCGTGTCCTACCGCGAGCAAGAATATTCGCTCGCTCGATCTGATGGGTCTGAGGCCGAAATGTCGATTGAGCTCCGTCACCATCTCCACGTGTGAGCTGGCGATTATCGGGAAGACCTGAGACGTGCCATTCGTCTCGTTCGAAGCCTGAAACACAAAGTGACCTTGCTCTTTTAATTGCCGAGACGCAGTACTGAGCACGGAAATCGTGACTTCGTATGTCTCGAAGTCGTCGGATCGCTCGGAGACCGCGTGCAAATCGGCGTCGTTCAAGTTCGTAATCAATTCGACGTCGATCATTTTGCGCGCCTCTCTTCGCGGGCGCGTCGCAGCCTGAAGGCGTTTCATGGGTCTACCACCCATGGCTGGACGCGTCGATCCGCTACCGACGCGCACTGTCATGTCTGATTCATTCAACCTTCTACCGATGAACGTAATGGCGCGTGCGCTCCCCACCGCGACGGCTACGGCGCTGGAGCCGACGATGCAAGGTGCGACTGCTTGAGTGCTTTGCGTCCCTACGTGCATGAATTTCAATGGACCTTGCACTCGAGCGAACGTATCTCGTTGATTCCGAGTAAAGACGTCGACTTGAGTAACGCACTCATTGGAGCTAGTCGACTGCAGTTTTTTCAAAAACATCGCGAACTCGCCGTTCGGTGTGTTAATGAGCTCGATACCTCGCAACCAAACCTCTTGCGCAGAAAAGTCGACGTCAACCGACTTGGACGGCGATGCGTTCACTTCATCGGTAAAAAGCTCCGCAAATTCGGTGAGTTGACGTTTCATAGACTCTTTCTGTCTGTTGGTTTGCTTAGGCTTGAACGCGACTCGCACGCCGTCCATGTGAGCTCTCATCTCTTGAACGCTCATGTGCAGCTCTTTGGAGATGTGTGCGACTTCTTGAACGCTTATGCCAAGCGTCGACGAACTTCGCATCTTAAATTCCGACAAGTCGCTCTTTTGGGTGTCTTTGCCGAGCAAATATTTATCCGTCGCACGACGCCAAGCTTTGAAGAGTAAACCGCGGCGCACCGCGAACGCGTCCAAACCCGTTGCTACCAAACTCAGGCTCAGTCTACCGCGTAAGTAAGCAGTAACACGCGACATCGCATTCAAGTGATACCGGAGCGCGAGCGGCGCGAGCGTCGCGACAACCCATCCTTTGACGCTAAAGTGCATACGTATGCCGCGATATATCGGAGCGATGTTGTCCAGCCCGACATAAAACGTGGGATACAAGATAAAATTCAGGACACAGCACGCGAGCGCGGCTTTAAACCTTTCCATGGCGCTGATGAGCGCCATAGCCACGAGCGGTGGCGCGACGAGTAACGTCACAATTTGAGCCGGGTCAAAGCTGTGCCCAGAGTATTTATAACCGACGATGTTCAACGTAACCGCGGGATGACGCATCACCGACTTGACGACGTGTCGTATGAGAATACCGGCGTCTTCAAAGTCGTGCATTGGTCGACCGTGCACGTCTATACGGAAGAAACCAATCAAAATGACGTAATCGATAATGGTGGCGAGTGGCAAGTATCGCGTGTACAGCCCCTTCAGGAACAACGATGGATCTTGAGTATCGTTGAGTGTTACGTGCGCCACTCCCTGCACGCGCACGCCTCTACACATAAGATAATTTTCGAGCGTTAACGCCACCATGAAGTAAATCCACATGTAAAACCGGCGCACGTTCAAACCGTGTCCTGGAGACATCCCTAACACGTACCACAAAATCGCGCTGGAGACGCGTCGCACCGCGCGCTCGAAGAGGCCCGCCTTTTCGCCGCGCGGCGCTCGGTTTCGTCTTCGATTATCGCGCTCTAAATATTGCAGCACGGCAGCCGGTTTTATGAACCGTCGCGCCTCGCCCGTCGCGTCTTCCTCCGTCGATCCTCCGTCGTTCGACGACGCGTCCCCTCTTTCCTTTTGTACCCGTTCGCGTTCGCGTCGTCTGCGCGTCGTCGCGCTCCCATCTCGTTTCTTCTTCGTAGCCTTCGTCGACGACCGCGGCGACGGTGACCGCGACTTAAGCGACGTCGACGCTCGCGTCGTTCGTCTTGTCCGCATCACTCGCGCATCGTCCGTACCGTCGTCGATAACGTCACCGACGACGTTTACGCAGTCCACGTCGTCCAAGTCCGCGCCCGCCTCGCGCGGCGCCGTCCCGCGCCTGGTGCGCGACCTCGACCGCGTCGCAGGCATCCCGTCTCGCGCTCGACGTCGAGAGGTTTCGCGCGTCGCGCGCGCGCGTTTGACGGACGCTGCCGCGATCGACGACGCGGATCCGTCCCGTGGCGCACGTCGCGTTCGCGTGGTCACTTCGACGCGTTCGAAGCGCGCGCGACCGCGACGATGCCCGCGTCCACGGTCGATGACGTCGTCACCGTTCTCATCACCGGCGCGGCGGGGCAAATCGGGTACGCGCTCGCCCCGATGGTGTGCGCGGGCGCGGCGACGGGGCCTGGGAAGAAGATTGCGTTGAAACTGTTGGACGTCGAGTTCGCGAGCGAAGCGCTGCGAGGGGTGAAGATGGAGATCATGGATTGCGCCTTCGACGCGTGCGTCTCGGTGGACGTGTTCACGGATTGCGAAAAGGCGTGCGAAGGCGTTGACGTGGCGATCATGGTTGGCGGGTTTCCGCGCAAGCAAGGCATGGAACGCAAGGACGTGCTGGGGAAAAATGTGGCGATTTACAAACAGCAAGCGAGCGCGTTGGCGAGCAAGGCGAAGAAAGATGTGAAGATTGTCGTTGTCGCCAATCCCGCGAACACGAACGCGAAAATTTTGGCGAAATTCGCGCCGTCGATTCCCAGAGGCAACGTCACGTGCATGACGCGGCTCGATCACAACAGAGCGCTCGCGCAGTTGGGTGAAAGAAGCGGTAAAGCGACGATAGAGGTGAAGAATGCGATCATTTGGGGGAACCATTCGTCGACGCAGTACCCGGACGTGAATCACGCCACGATCGAGGGTAAGCCCGCGCGGGAGGTGATTGGAAATGACGCCTACCTCGACGGCGATTTCGTAGACGTCGTGCGCGCGCGAGGCGCGGCAATCATCGAGGCGAGAAAGTTGTCATCAGCGCTCAGCGCGGCGAGCTCGGTGTGTGACCACGTGTACGATTGGATTCACGGCACAAAAGAAGGTGAATGGACTTCAATGGGAGTCATCTCTGACGGGTCGTACGGCGTCCCAGAGGGGCTGGTGTACTCTTTCCCGGTGACGTGCACGGGTGGCAAATGGCAAATTGTGCAAGGGTTGAGCATCGACGAGCGCTCGCGGAAACTCATGGACGAGTCCGCGAAGGAGCTTACGGAGGAGTTTGAGTTGGCGGAGCAATGTTTGGCAGAATCTGCGTAGCGTCGATCCCGAATGTAATCGTCAATCGTTGTCGCTAAAAGACTTGTGCGCAGTGGGATTCCGCTTCGACGGTTCTAGTTACAATGCATCAACGCGAAGGAGTCAGGGGTTATATTCTATAGTTGGGGTTTACGTGACGTCGTTAAGCAGCGCCAATCACGGTTCAACAGTTGTTATTCACGCAAACGACTCGGCTGGCTTGCCGTCTCCGACGGCCTCTGCGAGCGTAGTCGCCGCCTCAAAGGTCTCCTTCTGTTGTTTCGCGCTCGCTCTTCGCTTGAGTTTATTCTGCGCCTCCGTAGAACGTTGCTTTTCTGTCATCTGCAATCGCCTATTTCGACTGCGCAGGCGCTCCTTCTCTCGCTGCTCTTTCGTTTGGTGGCGTCGGCGTCGCGCGCTTCTCAACCGTTCTCGCTCCTTCCGCGCCACCTCTCGCGCCATCGCCGCGCGTTTCTCCGCGCTCGTCGCGTCGAGCGCGCTCGTCTTCACCGCGCGCTCTTCGGACGAGCGAAGCTTCTTCTCCAACTCAACCGCCATCGCTTGAAGCGTCAGCGCGGGCGGTGAATTCGCCCCCGACCGTTCTCCGTGGCCGTCGTCGTCGGGGGACAAGAAGACGTCCTCGAACGCGGGCGCGGCGGAACCTCTCTTCGTCGGCGATCGCTCCGACCTCTTTCGCGCGCCCATGTCGAGGGGGCGACGTCGCGGCGCTTCTCTCGCCGGCGTCGATGTGTCGTCTCGGTCGGTCGGTCGCCAAAGGACGGGCGCGCGTGACGCGGCGAATGCGCGATCGTGGGGCTGGGCGGGCGCGCGGCGAGCGGGGCGCGCGCGCACGGCTGCGGTGGTCGAGCGGCTCGTGTACCGGTTTTAGAAGAGTGTTACGTCCCATTATTATATCATCGTATCATCATCGACGCTTGGTTCGTCGTCGACGGCGAGGAAGCGCCGGCGCGCGCGCGCTGGAATTGCCAAAATTCTCGCGATTCTCCAATCTACTTCTTGTACTTGGCCATGGCCGCTTCGTAGCGCTTCTTGTCCTTGGCCGCTTCCGCTTCGTACTTGGACTTGTCCGTCGTCTTCGCCCACTGCGCACCGAGCGCCTTGGCGACGTCCGTGACACCGAACGACGGATTCTTCTTCAAAATCGCCGCGCGTTGATCCTTGGCGAAGAACATGTACGCCGAAAGCGGGCGCTTCGGGGCGTTCGGGTCTTTCACCTTCTTCGCCTTGACGGCGGTCTTCTTGGTCTTGGTGGTCTTCTTGGCGGCGATCTTAGCCATGGTGGATGTTACGGTCGTGAGTCGGACGCGTCGCGGTGTGGCGCGCCCGTCGCGCGCGCGCGGCGATTATTCTCTCCGCGTCACCGCGCGACGCGTTTTCGCGGGCGCGTTCGCTTTCTTTGGGTGTTCTTCATAGGTTAAATCCGTCTAGTATATACATTTTGTGCGCGCATAAATTTTATGCGCGGATGCGCTGGCACGCGAGATTTCCTTCTCCTTTTTTCGGCGCTTTTTCGAAGATTTGCCTACCGCTTCTGGTGTCGCACGTTTTTCATGACCGCGTACGCCATGGCGATCCAAAACAGCCAAATTCCGAACACGGCTAAGATATTCGTGCCGAGCGAATGCGAGACACCGTAAAAATCTGACACACCGACGGCGGTGCCGGAGTCGTCCACAAACACTTTCGGCTCTGAGTTGCGAAAATGATTTCTCATTTGCGCCATCCAGCCGTATCGGACGAAGAGCGTGTGGCGATACCACGCCCATCCCTTCGGCATGCTCTGAACGCGAATGATGATACCGCTAAAAAGAAGTTGTACTACGTTGTAAATTGGCAACAGCGTGTTCGCGCTGTCCATGTCGGGCGCCGCGGCGGCGCACACGTACGCCAAAGCGATGCCGCACAGCATGACGCCGTAGTTTATGATCCAAAAGTAGAAGTAACTTCCTTGAATTCCGCATCCAAGATACAGCATCATTTGCGCGATGAGCGACACTGGAATCGCCAACACGCCTTCTTCGATTATTTTGTACGCGATGTAACTCGACAAGGGGTACACGCCGTCGTCTACCTCTCGATAGAACATCGCCCTCTCCATAACGACACTCGGCATGTAACCGGAAGCTTGAAAACTAGGCAAAATGTTCAGCATCGAAAGCAAACTTGCGACGTTTAACTGAGTCGATTGGTCTTGTGCCGCGCCGGTTGGTTCGCCAATTTTCCAGAACAACGACATCATAACGAATCCAAACAAAAAGTTGCCTGCGGAACGCGCGGCGACAAAATCGGGCGTTTTGTAATTGTATCGCGTTCGATATTTGATGAGAGTCGCGACTTTCGACATCGCACCACGCGTGATTTTGGGTTGAGGCGGCGCCGGTAGTTGTTGTTTCGACATCATCGACTTGACGCGCGACGCGTTCGCTGCGCCGGCGGCACTTTTGGCGAACGCGCCGACGAAATCGACGTCGTCGCTCGCCACGGTGCCGACGAAAAAGTCCGCCATGCTATACGACGCATCGTAATCGTAGCCCAATCCACGGAAGTACGGCGTGACAGAATCGAGCGCTCCAGCAAACGCAACGCGCCCTTTCTTCAACATCAGCAATGAATCGAATAGCCGAAACGCCTCCGAAGTTGGAGAGTGAATGGTGGCGACGACGCAAACGCCGGAACAGGCCAAGTGCTTCAGAATTTGCACAATATCAAGCGAAGTCGCGCTGTCCAATCCACTCGTCGGTTCATCGAGGAAAAGGACGTCCGGATCCGTGACCAGCGCGAGTGCCAAGTTCGTGCGTTTCGCTTGCCCACCCGAGATGCCGCGCTTGAGCGCGTCTCCGACGATGACTTCAGAGCATTCACCCAAGTTTAAATCTTCGATGATCGCCGGCACTCGAGCCAAAATTTCCACGCGTTCTTCTTCGTTTCGTGCTCTCAATTCAGCCCAATAGTTGAGCGTCTCTTTGACCGTCAGCATTGCCAGCAGAGTGTCCCTCTGCTCGACGTACGCCGCGCACTGCCGAAACATCGCCTTTGACGCCCGTCTGCCGCCGTAGTAGACGCCGCCCCCACTCACCTCTCCCGACGTCACTCGATCGGTGATGACGTCCAGCAGCGTCGTCTTCCCAGCTCCCGACGCTCCCATCAACGCGTGCACCTTGCCGTGTTCGAACGACGCCGTGACGTTTGACAATAGGGCGAGCGGTTCCGACGACGCCTTTGCATTCGTCACCGTGTACGAAACATCGTCGACGACGACGTCGAGCGCGTGGCGCGCTTTGTTCGTGCTCAGCGAACCCACTGAAGGCACGCGTTTCATGTCCGGGACGTCGACCGCCGTCGAGGGCGTGCGCTTGAACGACATCAGGCGACTGAGACCAAGCGTCGAAGTGTCGACACGGGTGACCTAGCGCGCAGAGCTTCGCAGAGCTGCGGCTTCGCGACGAAAACCGTCGTAGCGTCGAACATCCGCTCGGATGATCGCATTCGGGCGTGCCGATGCATTAAGAAAACTATCGCTACTTTAAGTCGTGTCGCTCGTCTATATCGGGGAGCGTTCACGCGCTGGCTGGGCTATGTGAATTTGAGGTTTTGTTCCGACGTCTCCGCGTCTTGGCTCAGTCGTCTTCTTCGTCTAGTCTTTTTCTTCCCACCAAGAGCACAAACCTAAACCGTCTTCGTTGATATCCGCGATGACGAGCATGGGTGCGAACGCGGCGTCGCCTCCATCTCGCGGCGCGGCGCCGCTCTCCCGGGTGAGACTCGCCAGTTCCTCCGCCGTCTTTGGCGATTCGGGAAAGCGCACGGCGACGACTTTAAAGCGAAACCGCTCGCCCACCTTCATCTCCATCAATTCGCCATCGTAGTCCCACATCCAGACCTTGGAGTCATCGTCGTACTCACTCGGCGCCTGCATGTTCGTCGGGGGCACGAATATATCTTTGAAGAACCCAATCGACACGTGCGCCCCGTGCGCGTCGGCGCTCAGCAACGTTCCCTCGATCACCTCTCCCGCGAACGGCTTGAAGAGCACCACTTTGAACGTCACCTCGAAGCACACGCACCCTTCGCCCGCCAACACGGTCCCTCCAGAGATATTTGTGATGGAATACAGCGTCACGCACAACCCCCCGCACTCTGCGAGCACCTTATCGACGTACAACGACTCCAACTCTTGCGTCACCGCCTCGAGCGTGCTCTTGCCCAAGTTCACCGGCGCGATTTTCACCGCGCCGTCGCTCAGGGCGACGATCTGAAACATCGCGGTTGCTCGCGTTCGTTCGCGGCGGCCTTTGAATCACCTCGTCCTCCCCGAGCGCGCCGATCGGTCCGCACCGCGCCGCACCGCGGGCGCGCCGTCCGTCGGTTCGGCACGCCGCCGCCTCGCGTTCGTCCTCGCGTCGCGTCGGCGCGTTCGAGGTCGCGTCGCGTCGGCGCGGTCGTCCTCGCGTCGCGTCGGCGCGGTCGACCTCGCGTCGCGTCGTTCGCCGTCGTCGTCTCGCCCGCGTCGGCGTCGCGGTGTGCCATCCAACTACGGGCGCCGACGCGCCGATGCGCCGATGCGCGCGACGACGGCCATCGCAATCGAACGCGAATGCGACTGCGTCAGAAGACGTCGGTGCGCGCGACGTCCCGTCGGACGGGACGGGACGCGCGACGCGTGGGATGGCGCCGACGCGACGACGCGGACGACGACGCGGCGCGGGCGACGACGCGCGCGACGACGACGCGGATGGGTGCGATTTCAGTCGACGGTTGGCGCGAGGCGCGACGACGACGACGAAATTGAAGACGAACGCGGTGACGAATGCGCGACGACGACGCGCGCGTGGACGCGGTATGGCGTGGAGGGTGGTAGCGGTGATAACGTGCGCGATGTCGTGGACGTGGGCGACGGTGTCGGCGAACGCCGTGACGTTGATCGGCGCCGGCGCGTCCTTTCCGGCGAGCGTGTACGGAGAGGCGATGAGCGCGTACGCGCAGGCGACGGCGAACGTGACGGTGACGTATAACTCATTTGGAAGTGGAAGTGGATTGTGTCGAATACAAAACGCCAGCGTGGAGTGTACGGATAGCAAAGGCGTGGACGAGGTAGATTTCGCGTGCAGTGACGCGTTGTTGAATGATACGGCGTACGCGGCGTACCCCGATTTACAGATGTACCCCGTCATCGCAGGAGCGGTGGCGTTGGTGTACAATCTCCCAGACTCTACGTATAGCGGCACGGCGACGGTGCTTAAATTCGACGCCAACGCCTTGTTGGGGGTGTTTTTGGGAAATATCACGCGTTGGAACGACGCCGCGATAACGGCGTTGAATCCGACGATGACGCTTCCGAACGAGTTGATCAAAATAGTGGTGCGTCAAGACAGTTCTGGGACGACGGAGGCTTGGACAAGTGCTTTATCGACGATGAATGCATCTTTTGCGAGCGGGGTGGGGACGTCAAAGCTACCCGACTGGTCCGCGGTGTTGTCGAGTTACGTGACGAGATCTCAAGGGATCGGTGTCACGTCCTACGTCAAGGCGACGAATTACTCGTTGGGCTATGCCGTTTTGGCTGACGCAAACGCGGTGAACGCATCCATCGCTGGTTACGTTCACGCAGGCACCTCAACAGCGGTGCTCCCAAACTCTGCGTCGATTTTGCAAGCCGTGAAGACGCGAGGATTGCAATTTGGCAACAACGGCGACAACCCGGTGCGCCTGACGGCCACCATCGCTCCGGTGCTCACGAATGCTTTAGCTTGGCCGTTTACGACGTACTCGTACGTCGTATTGCGGACTGGTATGGTTGGCTTCACGGAGAGCGATCGATTACGAGCCGGGGCGTCTTGTGAAAACGTGAAGCAGACAGTGGCGTTCTGGAACTGGTTTCTCACGAGCGCACAATCGTCGCGAATCGCCGAACAACATGGCTTTGCTGCGATGCACGACGAAATAGGCGCGCTTGTGTCTGCAAGACTCATCGCAGATGTCTATTGTCAAGGGACTCGCGTCGCGGCTGTGACAACATCAACCACTGTACAGGCTATACAGGTCGGAGTCACTGCTCCAGTCACACTCAATAGGCTTCTGTACTCGTTACGCGCCCTGTACGAAGCGTACAATTCGAGCTCAACGCTCGCCATTAGAGAACTGACCACTGCGGAGGGCGCACTGGCAAATATCCTTGCCGATAACGGTATGGCGATTGGGATTGATTTGGTTGGCACTCCTCTCGCCGCTCTATCAAGGCTACCGTTGTTCTCGATTGAGGCACGAATGGGACTGAATAAAGGTGTTCTTCAATTAGGAGCGACAGGGACGACTCTGGCGCTCGACTCTGTGGCCGTCGCGGCAATTTTAAGCGGCGACGCCACGACGTGGGGGCATCCCGAAATAGTGCGCTTGAACACCTTTTTAAACGGGGTAACGGCACCAATCGTCTTGGCTGGCATTCTCGATCCCGAAGCAAATGCATTCTATCGCACTTACCTTTCACAACTGGTCACTGCAAACGCTTCTTTTACGTTGGCTACACCGAGCTTTCGTGGGTTGTCATATTCTGAAGTCGCTGCTTTTGTTGTTGAAACTCCAAGCTCGATCGCTTTTCTTCCTGGAGACGTGGTGAATGCTTTTAAGCCTTATCTGTCGTCGTCGAGCGCGTTGAGTAACCTCGCGGCTACCCAAATGGATGTGTATTACAAACCAGTCAATAGCGGCGCAGAGTGTGGGGGGGCAATGCGCCAGGCGCTCAAATCCATGCTCAGCATGTTAGAATGGATGGCTTCCGACACCGATGTACAAGGTATTATTACAGAAGCTGGTGTGACGCCATCGTTTGCCTCATCACCGGCTGTGCTGCAGACATTTTTATCGAATGTGCGAAGCGTGACGTGCAACGGCGTCTCCATTCTGAATCCACAAAATGCGCAGTCGTCGGCTGCGTTGAGTGTGAGTCCACTGATAATGGCCCTATCTGTTGGCCTTGGGTTGTTGACGTTTGCGATGTTCGCATTCTTTGGAGGGGCACTGCTGAAAAGTTTATTTGTCCAGACAATTTTGAATCAATACAAGCGCTCGCATCCTCCAACCGATGCGGAAGTCACAATCGTCGTCACAGACGTCCAAGCTTCGACGCAGCTTTGGCAAAAAGCTTCGGTTCACATGAATCGGGCTCTTGCAATACACGACAAAATAATGCGGGCGGCGATTCATCAAACATTTGGTTATGAGGTTTTGACGGAAGGAGACAGTTTTGTCATCGCGTTCCACTCTGCAGGAGATGCGCTCAAGTTCGCGATGCTGGTTCAAGAGCGCATGCAAAACTACGCCTGGGACTCACCGCTCATTAGAGTGTGTAATGAAGTCTACGACGCGTACGACGCAGAAATCTTCGAGCAAGCTACACAAGGTCGCAACTTTAAGGCAAAGGAACTTTTACTCAACGCCGTTTCGAGTCGTAGAGTGATTCAAGAAGACACCATGTACGACGAAGGCGACGTGAGTACTCATGCTGGTAGAGGACAAATGAATGCGTTTAGAGTTCCTCTCGGGGCGAAGGCTAGTCCCTTGAGTGAAATTCCTAAGATTCACGGTCTTCGCGTACGTATCGGCATGCATACCGGATTCTGTCAGAGCAGAACGCATCCCACGACGCGACGACGAGAATACTACAAGGGGGCCGTGACGATTGCCAGCGCCGTCTCCGATTGTGCCACTGGTGGTCAGACTGTGATTTCAGGGGAAACAATGGCGGCGATACTAGGTGAGATCAAAGAAACGTCCCGAGCTTTCCATGCGCTTCACATGGGACGCCATCAAATGGGGTTGAACGCCAAAGAGCTGGATTTGACGGAGGCTGTCGACGAGAGAACCGTGCAAGTTGACGGCAAGGTTGGGCTGGACGACTCGTCAGCGCCTACTGACGACGTCACGTTTGCGCTGACCACGGATAGCACAAGACTAAGATGGCGTGCGTCCGATTCTGAAACATCGACAGAGGAAGGCTCGTTGGAAGTGAACCCGGCGTACCGCTACGCGCAAAACGCGAAAGTCTCAATCATAAAGAAGGTGGCTTACGATAAAATACACCAGACGAGTCTATTCCAGTCCGAGCTGGTGCAAGCCGTGCCAAAGTCGCTTGCAACTCGTTTGGCGTTATTCTCTAATCTGCGCACTGTGCGTCAATTGGAGCCATCTTATTATGATTCGCCAGGACTGAACGATATGAAAGTCACCATCGTTTTCACGTACATCGAAGGTTTGAAGGAACTCAGCGTGGCATTAAAGGACGTGATGGAAGACTCCGTGGGTCTTCTAAATGCGGCTGTGCGCGCCACGCTACCAGTTTTTAACGGTTACGAGTCTAGAGAATCAAATGGCGAATTTTTGCTCGCTTTCCACTCGCCCAATGATGCGTACAAATGGGCTCTTCTTGCTCAAAGCGCGTTCATGAAGCTCGACTGGCCGAAAAAACTGTTGACGCATCGGAGCGCGAGACGCATGCGCAATGGAAGACGCGACGTATTCTTTGGACTCCGCGTGGGGATGGGTGTATGTTCTGGTAAGTGTGCCGACATCAGACCATGTATCCGCACCGGACGCTCCGAGTATTTCGGTGCAATCTTGAATTTTGCGTCGAGGGTTGCACGCAGCGCCAAAGGTGGGCAAATTTTAACAGATTATGAAACCTTGAAATCGGCCATTCAAAACGATTATGTGGTTGAATTTTGTCACGATCTAGGAATGTACCAATTTAAGGGCATCGACAACACCGTACGAGTCATTCAAGTCTCCGACGCGTCGCTGATGATGCGTTCTTTTGAGGAAATTGACGCAATCCAAGTCGCACCGCCGGTTGGATTGGATGAAGATCGCGATTTAAGGTCGCAAACACGGAGTGACGATCGTTCAAGTGTATGTATTTTGTTGTGTACGGCTAAATCACCACTGATAAAGATTGTGCAGTCGTTGGTGCGAGCCATTCGTAAAGAGATACAAGTCGTCAGTGCGCAGAGGATCGACGACGTCGTCAGTCAATTAAGACATCGTAATTCAGCTGGCCTCATTCATAACCACATGGTGATTGTTTCTGATGAGATCGAACGTTTAGACGTCGTGGATGCTTGCCGACAAATCCGCAGAAAACTCAACTTGTTTATGCAGCCGAGGCTCGCAGTGTACGCTTCACTCCTAAACGATCTCGACGCTGAACAGCTCGGCATTGACTGCCTTTTGCCTACTTTGGATGCACCTTTTGACGCTAGTTCATCCCGCAATTCATATGTCGATGGTGATAGTGATTCGGAGTACGAAGAAGATATGATTGCGTTCAAACAAGTGGTTGAATCTTTCCTTTTGGGAGAAGCGAGCGAGAGTGGCTTGGGCGTCTTGCAAAGGCTGTCAGAATCAGGCGGTATTGCATCAGCACCGACTCTTGAAGCGAATCAAAACGATGAGAAACTACCAACGTTCAAACAAGCGCCCGTGCCAACTCATAACAAGCCGCTTTTGAGCATGTCCAACATTGGGATGTTGACTACGACGCTTGAGGCGGTTTGCGCAAGAGCTTTCGCAATCGACGTGAATCAACAGCTCATATTTGCTACGCGCCGCGCCGTGAAGGCTGGTGTGGGCGCTTCTTCGGGACCACTTCCGCCATCAGACTGGCTATCTCGAGTAAGTACTGTCGCTGCGAAGGCGCAAAGGGGTATACTCCGTCAGTCTTGGGTTGAAACGATAAAAGGCAGTTGGCTCGACGAAAATTCAGAGGACGAATACGTCGACGCCGTGCACAAACCGATTCGTCTCGGCGATGATTTCGCAGTTGTTTTAGTGACTTTGCAAAGTCGTTGAAGTGCGTTTAGTTTTATTATACATTACCTAGTAAGATCACTTGTAGAACAATCGCGAGCGCTGTAAAAGCAATCACCTAATAACCGGTATCTCCAACGAGCGACGCATACGTCGAGTTCTCTCTTTCATCCGCTCGTCGGTCCCGAAGTTTTCCCGAAGCTTTCAGCATGAAAGCTGGGAGGTCTAGTCCTAGTAAACTATAAATTATTTTGCGTGTTTCTTTCATGACACTCGGTGGTGCGTCCCACGAATTCAACGACAGGGTTTCAGCTGCGTTTTCAGTTCCCCGACTCGGTTCGGCGACAGCAAGGAGGGCAATGTACAAATGCTCCGCCGCTGCGCAACGCACGCGAGGGAAGCGGTTCGCCATGAGTGCGAGTAGCCCCATCGATGCTGATTCGTGAACGACGCTATCAGCAGCACCGACGAAGTGAGCCAGGCATGCGCTCCCAGTGACGAGCTTTGAAATATCTCTGCTCGAGAAACACTCACAACGAATAGCTTCGATGAGTTGAATCGCGTGCGTGTGCGCCTGATCCAACGCGCCGCGCGAAATTAGAGCATCGCACACTCGTAAAGCCGGTACCGTAACGCGATCAACGTGCTTGTTTTGACACAGATCTTGTATAATCGATGCCACAACAATATCTGGAAGGCCCTCAAACCGCCTAATCGCTCGTAACAACGCATCGGTCGAAAAGCGCACCAGACTGTCGCCTACACTTCCGCAACTCAGAAACCATCCGCTCAACGCGGCGTTGACGTACGCCTCTGCGCCGAGAACGGGAGTTAACGTCGCGAAAATTGTCGAGACATGGGAAGCATCTGGCGCTGTTTCGACAGTCGCTGGCAAGCAACATTGTAAAACATCGTAGTCTGGCACACCAGAGAGCGCGTGTACTGTTAGTTTGGCCTGCACTCGCATTCTAACTCGAATCGCGTCACCACCACGCACGAGCTGCACGAGCGTCACAACCGCTTGACATCGAATGCGGTCGATTTTTTCGAATGCTTGCTTGAGAAGTGCTGTCATGATGTTTTGCGACTGATCTGCAGCTAAAGCATTGCGCATTTGCAAAGCGGCGACAAGCACAGGGAAGCATTTCATCGCCGATTCTCGCACCCACGAGCCGACGTCGCCACGGTTGTCAACGCTGTAGTCGCACAAACATCCGAGTAAAGTGGCGATCGCAGTGTCCGATACAAAGGCGATGTCGTCGTCATCGATATCATGGCACTCTGCACACATTAATTTCACACTCAGCTCCGAGAGACTGATCGTTGCGTTCACCCGCGTCTCGGCGTCTCTCATTTCTACATCTTCTTCCGGTTTCGTGGCTACCGACAGCGCCGTGATGACCGCGCGCAGAGTTGCACTTTTATCTTCACTATTTTTCGCGGCGAGAAGACTTGTCACAGGAAATCCGCCTAATACGAGCGCCGATCCACGCCGCACGACACCTACGAGATCGTTGACGACGATTTCAGCGTGCCTCAATAGCAAGCAATGAGCACGGTGAGATCCATGCGAAGCGTAATTCGTCTCTGTAAATGCGGCGATGGCGTCTGAGGCGGCAGCCTGTACGTCTCCGTTGCAGCACTGCAGACTCTCTTCCGCAAAGTAGACAAAGGCATCTGTCGCCTTCGAGTCAATCTTGTGATTCTCGTCGCAGCACAAAAACACGCACTCAATGAGCCTACACGTCGCGCCACGCATTATTTCGCCGCCTTTTCCTTTGTACATCTTCTCCCTTTCCATACTTTGAACTAAATCGGCTACTCGTTCGAAACAGTCGTCTTCGAGTTTTGTTTTTGCACGCTGTGTCACGAGTAACATCTCACCGATCGAAAGCACAGCGCCGTGGCGCGTCGACAAGTCAGAACTCGTCGCGCGCGACAGAACTGTTTTTATGCCTACGTCACCGATCCACTGCGGGTCTAAATTACCCAGAGCTCTGATTGTTTTCGTCGCGAGTTGCCGCGTGGCAAGTTCCCAGTGCGTGAGCTTCGTGTCCAACACGTGCTCGAGTAACGAACGCCTATATTCTTCAAACTGACAGATGAATGGTGCCACCGTCAACGCAGCTCGGGTTCGCGATCCAAGCGAAAAGTAATCCGCCACGGTGACAATGTCGATGCCGTGAGGAAACTTGCCGAGCCGTCCGACGGCTTCTTGAAAGGCAGCGGATGCGGCTCGGCGACAATTAACTTCACGATCGAAACACGATATCATGAGAAGCCTCGGTGCAAGTTGGTCGACAAAAGGTTCGAAAACGCCCGGTTCATATGCGCGCGCAAACGCCCAACATACATATGCTGCCGCATCTCGCACGTGCGCACCGATTGAGTGCGCTCCTCGTCGAACGTCGTAGATGAGAGCGTCCATGCATCGCGGTACGGCCTCCACCAATCTATTCGGCAACAACAATCCACGTCGAGCGAGCTCAGCCAGAGCTAAACATGCGCCGTGCCAAGTTGAATCGCTTTCGATAACCGATAAGCACGCCAAAACCGCTCCAACGACTTCGTCACCAAAATCACGCGGGAGTCGAGAGCTAATTCTCCCCAACGCTTTCGCCGATGTCCAGCGTACGATAGTCTCCGCATCTCGCAAACCGACGAGACATATTTCAACAATATCATCAACAGCCATGTGCACGTCGCATTTATCATCTTCGTCCGCCGCCGTGGTGAGTTGCTTCGTCGGCGGCTTTTGCATCGCCCCGCTCAAGTTATCTTGCAAACACCGCGCACCACGATCATATCGCCACGACACCACTCGAGGTTTCATAAAAACCAAACCCACGCGACTGGCGAGCTTGATACTCAGTTGTCTCACCATGGTCGAGCGTTTCGCCAAACTTAGCCGCGTCGCGCAATACTGCGCGTCGTCCCAGTTTCCCTCCGCGTACGGCAGCAACTGCTCTCGAGATCCAATCTTGTATATCGCCGCGAGCGCCCGCAGTACACCCGGTACTAAGAAAATCATTTCTCTTTCCTTTTCATCATTGACGTCTCCACGAAGCGTCGCGCTCGACCAGGTCATGAACTCGCGCAACGCCTCGCTCATGTCCGGTCGCGTGAGAAGCTTGGCGAGCGTTTGCGCCGCCACGTCGCGCACCGCGGACGGATCGCCTAAAAAGTGCTTGCACTCTCGCATCAAATCACTCACGACGCTCGGAATTTTCGAACGCGACGAATGCGGATCGATCGCGCTATCGATCGACACCAAGTCAAACGGCGCCAACGCCAAAATCGACAACCAACTCGTGAGCACGCGTTGCGTTTCCCACGTATTGTCTCCACGCACTCGCGCTTCCCGCAGCAGACGCACCGCCGGCTCTAAATACTTCGCCGCGTTCGGATAGAACCGCACGCACGTCTTCCATCCGCGCACGCTCGACAGCGCATCCAGCGCCCTGCAGCACGCGTTCGCGTTCGCCTTCGCGTTTTCGTTTTCGTTTTCGTTTTCGTTCGCCTCCGTCGACGCTCGCGCCACCGCGTCCATCAAAGGCTCGATCACGCCCCCCAGCATCGGATCCAGCACCGTCGGCTGTTCTCTATACTTTTCAATCACTCCCACGAACGCCCGCACGTCGTCTTCGTCCGCGGCGTCGTCTTCTTCGTCGCGTCCACGCGCGCTTCGCCGAGTCAACGCGCGAACGATGGCATCCATCGCGTCGCCGTCTGCCGCGACGTCCACGCGCGACGTCGCGCGCTCGCGACGACGCGCGTCATCACCCTCACCCTCACCCTCACCCTCGCGCGTCCCCATCGCCGACGCCAGACGCGCGTGCGCGGCGCCTAGTCCGCCGCGCGCGCGTCTGGCGATGACGCGTGTGGCGGTTGGCGCGTTCGGGCGCGCGGCGCGCGCGCGCGCGCGGCGGACTAGGGTTAGAGCTTGGAGTCAACGCGCGCGCGCGAAAGGACGGACCGTCGCGATCGGACGTGCTTTTATACAATTCTAAACGCTCGCCGCGCTCGCGCGCTCGCGCGCGTCCGCGGCGGCGCGATTCAAACGCCGCGCGGCGACGCTAGGAAAACGCCCACCGCGCGAAGAAGACGAAGACGAAGACCAAGCACACGACTTGCCAAAAATATCCCTGCCTTCTCGCCTGCTCCACGACCTGCGCGAACGCGCGCGCGCTTTCTCTCAGAGCGTCTCTCGCTCGCGCGAAGTCATCGCTCTGTTCGTCGAGCATTCTTCGCTGCGCGCCGACTTCGTCGTGAATGTCGATGGTGATGTTCTTCAGCGCCGACGCGCGTTCGCTCACGCGGTCGATGTCTCGATCGTTTTCGCGCTCCATCGCGCGCGTCGCGGCGTGCATCGCGCGTCGGCGACCGCGCTCTGTCGCCGTCGTCGTCGCGTCGTCGTCAGTCGCGTCGTCGTCGGTCGTCGTCCATCGTCGTCGTCGTCCAGCGTCCATCGCGCATCGTTCGCGTCGGTCGCGTCGCGCGTCGTTCGCGTCCGTCGCGCGACCTCGCGATCGATCGATCGATCGATTCGCGCGCGTTCCGTCGTCCGCCGCGCGCGCGTCGCACCTCTCGCGCGTCCGCGCGCGTCGTCGCGCGTCGCGACGTGCCGCTCGACCAACGGCTGCGGGACGACGGAACGCGACGCGCGATGCGCTGACGCCGACGCGCGAGAGGTGCGACGCGCGACGCGCTCGAACGATGGCGATGATACCGGTCGACGACGCCCTGGCGATCGCGCTCGATGTCGTCGCGCGTGGCGCGCGCGCGGCGACGACGAAGACTCGAGTGGAGCGCAGCGCGAACCGCGTGTCGGCCGAGGACGTGCGCGCGACGACGCCGCATCCCGCGTTCGCGGCGAGCGTCATGGATGGGTACGCGCTGAATGCGCGCGCGAGCGCGGCGGCGATGCGGGCGAACGACGACGGTGGGGCGACGCGACGATGGGAGTTTGAGATTGTCGACGACGAGGCGTCGCGGGCGGGACCGGCGAAGGCGACGCGCGACGACGAAGGACGCGAATTTGGCGCCATGGAGTGTGCGTACGTCACCACGGGCGCGGTGTTACCTCGAGGATGTGATTGCGTCGTGCCGGAGGAAGCGTGCGAGGTGGTGAGGGAGGGATCTGGACGCGCGCGCGCGGACTCGAGCGACGTCGTTTCGGGAAAGTGGACGCGCGCCGTCGGGAGCGACGTGCGAGGCCGAGGGGAAGTTTTGATCGCGAAAGGTGAACGGTTGAGCGCGTATGATGTTGGCGTGCTAAAGTACGCTCGGGATGTCGTTGAGACGTACGAGCCTCCGCGCGTTCGCGTTTTGAGCACGGGCGATGAGTTGGCGGCGAGTGCGAGCGACGTCGCCGTTCGCGGATGCGTCGTGGACACAAACGGTCCGATGTTGGAAGCGCTGTGCGGTGAAGAGGGCGCAGAAGTAATATCGCGCGATATAGTGCGAGACGACGAGGCTGCGACGAGGGCAGCGTTCGAAATGGCCGTCGCCGACGCTTCGTGCGACGCGCTCATCACCTCTGGCGGCGCCTCGGTGGGTGACAGAGATTTCGTGAAACAGACGATCGAAGGTCTCGGTGGGAAGATTTACTTTAGACGTTTGGCGATGAAACCGGGGAAGCCGACGATGTTCGCGACGATTCCTAGAGCGACGGGTCCGCCACTTCTCGTATTCGCACTGCCGGGCAATCCTGTCAGCGCGGCGGTGACGTTTACGCTCATCGTCGCGCCGTGCATTCGCGCGCTCGGTGGAGTTCGCGAATCTGGACTTCGGCGCATCCATTGCGTATTAGATGAGACGTTACGTCTCGACCCAGAGCGCGCTGAGTATCATCGCGTCACACTAGATTGGACGCGGGGGAACTTACCCGTCGCGCGCTCCACTGGCGCGCAAATCAGTAGCCGCTTACTGTCCATGCGAAACGCGGACGCGCTAATCGAGCTTCCGCGAGGACCAGGGGTGGTGGAAAAAGGCGCCATCGCGAGTGCGCTGTTGATTTCAGATGTAAGACACGCGAAAGGTGCGAACATGGAGAAAATACAATGGCCCAAAAAGTCACGCGGCGACGAGAGTCGGCGTTCGAACGAGGCGCTCGACTCCATCGTGACCGTGCTCGACGCCGAGGGATCCGTCCGGGATTTGAAACGCGTCGTAGGGCTTGAAGAAGACGCGAGGCGTCATTGCCGTGCCGCCGGAGATTGCGTGGACGCGCTTAATGAACTGAGGATGTATTCAGATGGCGATTCCACGCACGTTGCGGTGACAGACGCGCAGTCGCCAGGATTACGAAGAGGAATCGCAACAACTTTGGAACGACTGCGCGTCGTCACGCCGATTGGCGACGTTATCACTAAACGCGCGTATGCCCGCGTGGGTTTAGTTGGGAATCCGTCCGATGCATACGGAGGCAAGTGTGTGGCGTTTACCATTTCAAACTTTTTCGCTGAAGCGTCGCTACGCCGAACGCCATCATCGAAGCGCGTAACGTTCGCGCCGGGCCCGTACGACGGAAACGCGTTCGATTCATTCGACGCCTTGTCGACGCACGTATCCCAACACGGTGTCGATGGTGGTGTGCGTCTACTTAAGTCGCTATGTTGCAACCTCATGCGATATTGCGAGTCGACAAAGCAGAGAATCGATACGTCATGTGGCTTTGAGATGTCATACACGTCGAACATCCCGAAACAAACCGGCTTGAGCGGTTCGAGCGCCATCGTCATCGCCGCGATGAGATGTCTTCTCGAAATGTATAGAATCAACATTTCGTTGGATGATCAGACCGAGCTGGCTTTACGCGTCGAGCGCGATGTCGGCATCAACGCCGGACCGATGGATAGAGTCGCGCAGGTGTATGAAGGCGCGGTGTTTATGGATTTCACAAAACCGCGCGCGTCAACAGCATGCGGTTGGCGCATTCACGGTGAATACACGCGCGTGGAGACGGATGAATTGCCTCCTTTGTATCTCGTGTGGGCCAAAGACAACGAGAGTGAGAGCTCTCGAATTCACGCCGACGTTCGGCGTCGATGGGACGCTGGAGACGCGGATGTCGCAACGTCGATGTCGCGCCTCGCGTCGCTCGCCGACGACGTATTCAAAGCTATGGCAACGCGACAAATCAACGTCGAAGAACTCAAAACGTCGATCGACACGAACTTTGACATTCGTCGAGCGCTTTTCGGTGATCAAGCGCTCGGCGCGTTGAATGTAACACTCGTCTCGGTGTGTCGCGAACGCGCGGGTTGTGCGGCAAAGTTTGCCGGCAGCGGTGGCGCTTGCGTCGTCGTTTGCGAAAACGACGACAGAGCGCGCGCTTTAAAGGAAGCGTGCGACGCGCACGGGTTCGAAGTCGAACGCGTCGTCGTGCGAAAGTAAGTTCGATAGCATAGATAGAATGATGAAAGGACGAAAGGACGAAAATCGTTGTGAACGTTGAAAGTTTTGCTACTACATGGATACGTGCGCGGCGATGCCCACTTGAAACCCGTCGCTGACGCGATCGTTTGTCCCCGCGCGCACGACTTTGCCGTAATTCATTTCGATCTGACCGATCGGCAACGGCCAAACAATGCCAACGCCCAAAGACGCGCGCGTGGCGTCGCGAACAACCTTGATCGCGTCTTTCGGCGCCCCTGACAGAGCGGCGAGCGGTAAGAGCGTCCCGGCGGTCGCAAACGCGTGGAAATGAATCCCAGCCTCCCTCATGGCTTCAAATTTCTCTCCCGGAATATCCATCTGCAACGCAGCCGTGGCGCTCCACACGAAATCGCCTCCTAAAGCGTCTCTCGTGAGCGACGGTTCTCCATCTTCGGCGCTCGACGGCGTCTTTGCGCCCGGTGATTCCTCCGCCGCTGCGGTCTTTTTCGTTCCACGACGCGCGTCACTCGGGCCAACGCCGTTATTTTCGAACTGGCGCAGACACCCGACGCCACCTAAGAAGAATCTATCCGCAATGCACGTCCTACTGTCACCATCGTTGCCAGATTTCCCCCACGGAAATAACACGCCAAAGCGCCCAGACGCCGACGCCGTGATACCGCGCGACGCGTCCAACGTCTCAACGACGTGCGCGCTGACTTCAGACTTAACGAACTTTGCCGCGAGCGCGTTATCCATAAACCCGATGCCCGCTAACTCGGACCGAATCTTCCACAAATAGCCCGACGTCGGCCTCACCTGTCTGTCGAGGCGGTCGGAGACGTACGTGTGCGTCACCGCCGACTTGAGCGAGTGTCCGAGCTGACGTCGAACTTCCCGGCTAGCCATGCGCGTTGGATCTTGAACATCTCGCCACGCGATTTCGTAATCCACCGTTCCCGGTCCGTCACCCGCGACGCCCACGCGAATGCCCCTCGACGTCACGTCGAATGAGCTCAACTTTTTAAAGCACTCGACGGACTGAAAAGCGCGCGCGTCCAAATTTACGTCGCTCCCGTAAAGTTTTGGTTGTTCCCACGCCGCAGAGTACGTCGAGCTCGAATTCTGCCCCTTGATGAGTTCGACCTCAAACTTTTCCCCGTACCCGAGCGGGTTGCGCAGCCCAAACGTCGCCTCCGCCTCGCCCTCGCCGCGTTTGCTCACGTACGTTCCGACTTTAAAATGAAACGCGTCTTTTTCCTCCACGCTCACCACCACCTTCGCCCCCGGCACGTCCCCACCGTCCAACCGTCCTCCCTCGTGATCCGCATCGATCACGATCGCGACGTCTTTAAATATCCCGTATTCATACAGCCTCGCGTTCGCCGCGAAGAGCGCGTCCTTGATCCCGTCCAGCGTCCTCGCCTCGTACGCCCTCGCCAACTCTCGTTCGATCACCGACGCTCGCGTCCGTTCGTTTCCTCGTATCTCGATCGACGACACCGCGCACGCGTCATCGCGCACTCGGTCGTACCGCGCTCGGAATTCATTCACCGGCGGCGTCGACGTCGTCGCCCCCGCGTCCGCCGACGCCGAGGATTCCGCCGACGCCGAGGATTCCGCCGCGTCCGCCGCGTCCGACGTCGCGTCGCGTCGTTCGCCTCGCGCCGTGAAGCTCGCGTCGTCGTCGCGCGCGTCCGTCGTCGTCGTCGTCGCCATCGCGTCGTCGTCGTCGTCGTCTGCGGTGACGAAGTCGACGCATCCATCCATCCGGCGATCCCATCCCGGGCATCGTCCGCTCGAGTCCCCCTCGCGACGAGTCACGACTCGTCCGCGTCGACGCCCGTTCGCCCGCGCGTCACTGCGCGACGCGACGCGACGCGACGCGACGGACGACGGACGACGGACGACGCGCGAGCGCGCGAGCGACGAACGGTGAACGACCGCGGTGCGACGCGCGACGCGACGCGACGCGAGGACGCGACGACGCGACGCGCGCGACGGATGATTCGGATTCGCATTCAAAAGGGGAACGGCTGTCGAACGACGACCGACGACGACGACGACCGACGACGACGACTGACGAAGACGCCGACATCGCGCGCGCGACGGGGTGAAATAGGACGAGGATACATGTTTCGCAGACGAGAGACGGCGGGTGGGATGGCGACGCCGACGGCGTTGCGGACGGCGACGAACGACGACGGGGACGAAGCGCGGACGCCGACGCCGCTGAGAAGCGCGTTGAAGAAGGGTGCGAGACGCGACGCGACGCGACGCGATGCGATGGGTGAGGGATGGGAAATGCACGCGCGACGATGATCTATCGATGACGCGCGACTGACGGATGGGCGAACGCGCGCAGGTGGATTGAGTAAAGCTCGCGTCGTCGTGGAGAGCGACGGGTTCAAGTATAAAAAACGCAAGAGCGCGAAGGGCGCGCTGGGGGTGACTATTTCGGAGCCGCTTTGGGCGATCGAACGGGCGTCTTCGCGCGCGTTGGTGGTGGGAGCGACGACGACGTCTTCGAACGGCGCGCACATGTCGTCCGATGAAGCGCGCGGAAGGGAAGATTTCCACGAACAACTTCCAAACAACATGCCCGAAGACGAGCGCATGCAACTGCTGTGCGAGAGCGTGTGCGCGGCGGAGTGCGCGGCGGTGGTGCCGCAGTTGAAGGGCGACAACGCGTTCGCGGCGAACGCGATTAGTGACGCGTTACAAGAGTTTCAGTTGCGCGTCGAGCAGTTATTGATTGATGAGGAGGTAAAGTTTGCCGAAGGACCGCAAACCGTCGCGGCGAAGATTGACGCGCGCAAGGCGCAGTTGCGAGCGCTCCGAGACGCGCTCGAGCAAGAGTCCACGCAGTGGTCTTGCATGCTCGAAGGTTCGGCGAAAAAAGTCACCGCGGAGGTGCCCGTCATAGATACCTCCGAACTCGGTCCGAGCGAAGCCGGTTCGCTCGCCGAGGCGTGCGAAAACACCCAGCGACGGTTGCTGTTACAAACCGAAGGCGCGAGAGGCTTGGTCGAAGGCGTCGAGAGTTTGTGCGTCCGCGCCGAGCGCGCGTGTGAAGTTTTCGCGAGTGCGATCGCCGCGAACGATTTCCGTTCGCTGCCGTCGTACCAGTCACCGCACCGATTAATCTCGAGTCTCATCGGAGGCGCGAGGTAAAGCCTCGCTGTAATAAAACTGATCCTTCCTCACTCGCCGTCGTCGTGTTCGCGGCTTCATCGCGTCCTCCCGCCCTCGTCCCGTCCCTCGGTCGCTCGAAAACATCAAAGGTACGGCATGGGATTCGGTCAACTCGTCACCGGCCCGCCGGGCGCGGGAAAGACGACGTACTGCGTCGGCATGAAGCACTTTTACGAGCTTCGTGGACGACGCGTGGCGATCGTCAACTTAGATCCAGCGAACGACGTGGCGCCGTACGAAGCCGCGGTATCGCTCGAAGACCTCATATCCGTCGATGAAGTGCAAGAGGAGCTCGGACTCGGGCCGAACGGGGCGATGATTTACTGCATGGAGTATTTGGAAAAGAACGCCGACTGGTTGCGGGACGCGTTGACGCCGCTTCGGGACACGCACTACTTCATCTTCGATTGCCCGGGGCAATTGGAGTTGTTCAACGTGCACGGATCTTTCCGTAATGTGCTGCATCGAATGATGAATGAGTGGGATTATCGACTGTGCACGGTGCATTTGAGTGATTCACACCTGTGTTGCGACCCGGGCTCGTACGTCAGCGCGTTGCTCGTGACGCTCCAGTCGATGTTGCATTTAGAGACACCGCACGTGAGCGTGTTGAGCAAAATCGACATGCTGGAACAATACGGCGAGTTGGCGTTCAGCTTAGACTACTACGCGGAGGTGATGGATTTAGATTATATAGTGGAACACATCGGAAACGATCCGAAACTCGCCAAGTATAAAAAGCTCACGAGCGGGTTGTGCGAAGTCATCGAGGACTTCGGGCTCGTGCGCTTCGTACCGATGTCGATCGAAGACGAAGAAACGGTGAGCAGAGTAGCGACGTTAGTGGATAAGTCCATCGGGTATTCACTCGGCGTGCACAAAGGCGCACGTCTCGGCACGGAGGAGCTTCGCGAACGCGCCGCGCGCGGTGACGAGGACGAGGACGAAGAGGCGTTCGACATGCGCAACGCCGTCGCGAAGGCGCCAGCGATCGAATCGTACTCGCAAAACCTCGACATTCAGGAGCGATACTTCCCCAAGAGCGACCGTAACGACGATGGCGGATCGAAAACCCCGACCGCGGAGTAGACGCAGTAGACTTAGTGTAGAGCAATCGACGCCGCGCGCGCGACGTCGCAAATGATACAAAATTAAAACAAAATGCGCGCGCGCATCGCCTACGTCTGCGAAACAAAGGAGCAACGCGCGGTCAGCGCCACGTTCACCGCGCGCGATGGACAAAAAAAATCCAAGCGAATGTCCCGGGGATTGCTCACGGCTTCGACGTCGACCGATACGACGGAAGCCCCGATTGTCCCCGGCAATTTTATATCGCGTGTTATTATTTTATGATGGCTCATCGCACAGGTGGGTATCAACCACCCTCGATCGACGAACCCGTCCCACACGCTTTTCCCTTCTCGCGAAAAAGTCGCGCTCGCGTTCGCGTTCGCGTTCGCGTTCGCGTTCGCCTCGCCTCGAGTCGGGTCAGAGCAAAGATGACATCGTGTGCGTTCGTGTCTTCACGCGTCCATCGCCGATCGACGGGCGTCGGAGAGAAGATTAGCGTACGCGTGTGACTCATCATCCCCGTCGCGCGGTCGCCGTCGCGTCGCGCCGTCCCGTCGCACCTCTCCACCGTTCCGACGCAAAACCTCACCGCCGCGCGTCGTCGTCGTTCGCGCGCGCGTCGCGTCGCGTCGCGTCGCCGCGTCGCCGCGCCGTCCCTTCGCGCCGCGCCGCGCCGTCCTTCGCGCCGTCCTTCGCGCCGCGCCGCCGCGTCGACGCGCGTCGCGTCTTGACGTCGTCGCGTCTGACGTCGCGCGGTCGACGCGATCTCGCCGGTCGTTGGCGAACGACGAACGGGCGACGTCAAAACGCGACGCGACGCGCGACCGGCTCGAACGCGCGCGGACGCGCGGCATGAGCGATGGAAGGTACTCGTTCTCCCTCACGACGTTCTCCCCGAGCGGAGAGCTGGTGCAGATAAAACACGCGCTCGCCGCGATCGGGGCGGGGGCGACGAGCCTCGGGATCAAGGCGAAGGATGGTGTCGTGCTGGCGACGGAGAAGAAAGTGCCGAGCGCGCTCGTGGACGCGACGACGGTGAAGAAGATCGCGCTGCTGACGGATGAGATCGGGATGACGTACAGCGGGATGGGACCGGACTTTAGAGTGCTGACGCGAATGGCGAGGAAGGAGACGCAGACGTATTACCGGACGTATAAGGAGAGCGCGCCGGTGAGCCAGTTGGTGCGAGAGACGGCGACGACGATGCAAGAGTTTACGCAACAAGGTGGTGTGCGACCGTTCGGGGTGTCGTTGCTCGTCGCGGGGTACGATGAGAGCGGACCGAGTTTGTATCAAGTCGATCCGAGCGGGTCGTACTTTGCGTGGAAGGCGAGCGCCATCGGAAAGAATATGGTCAACGCGAAGACGTTCTTGGAGAAACGGTATAGCGATGACATAGAATTGGAAGATGCGATTCACACCGCGATTCTGACGCTCAAAGAAGGTTTCGATGGGCAGATTTCTGCGGAGAACATTGAAATCGGCGTCGTCGGCGTCGACAGGAAATTTCGAGTGCTCACCTCGAGCGAAATCGCAGATTACCTCGAAGAAGTCGAATAAGCGTCGCTAGTTCTAGATTTACTTAATGATATGCTACTTTGCTACTTTGTTTCACTCGTCTTCGCTGTCGTTCGTCGTCGCGTCGGAATCCCAAATCGAGTCGTCGAGTGGAAAGTTCCACGAGTCGCGCGCGCGTCGAGAGCAAAACATGACGTACGCGAGAGATCGACGTCTCGCAGAATCGTTCGCACCGCCCTTATGCATGACGCGGTAGTCATAAATGAGTACAGAACCGGGAAATAACAGTTCAGGCTGCGTTCGAGGCGCCAAAGCCTGTGCCTTGCGCTCGGGTGTCGACACATAACACGCGTCGTGGTCCCACTCGTGTGACCCGTGAATGAACGCAGTCGGTCCATCTATCGTTTCAACCTTTGCTGTGTTTATAAATACGTTGAAAATACCGAACACACGTCCATCGGCGTGAAAGTGCTGCTCCGGCGCGCCGGGCTCGGAGCTCACGCACCCGAGAGATTTGGTCGTAAAGTCGTAGTCGGCACCGTACGCCTTAGAGAGAATTGGAGAAACCCACGGCGAGACGTACGCTCCCAAAGCTTCCCACGCGCTCACCGCGCGCTGCCCGTTTGGTTTCGCGAGAGCGCGCACTCGTTCGCATTCGGGACGAGTAAAGTCATATCGCAGTCCGCAGCGCGCCCTACTACAGATCTCGGCGTAGCGAAAGATGTCTCGACGCGAATCGACGCCTCGTGTTTCGGCGCGAGCGAGCAACTCGTCTAAGTGCTCGTCGTTCGCCCGCGCGCACTCGGCGAGAGTGTCCTCGGGCACGATCGCACCAGACACCACCGGTGATAACACCACGAAGCCGTGCACGCGCAAACTCTCCGCCGCAGCGTCGATGGTGTCCGCGTCAGGCGTTGCGCGCTCGACGCGCCGCGCGTACGAGCACGCATCATCAAAGTCGACGCGCAACGAGCACTCATCACCGTCATCACCGTCATCACCGTCACCATATCGTCGCACTTCCCCGTCTTCACTATGCACCGCGAGAGCTTCCACAAAATCTGCCAACACCGCCGCCTCGTCGCGTTCGGCGATCAACAACCTGTATCCGCCCTTGGCGGTTATTTCGTCGTCGTGCGCGTGTTCCGCCGCCGTCGTTCGCATGTCGTCGCACACATCCGCGTCCAACGCCTCCGTCCGAACGACAAAACCTCGAGCGCGCAACGCGCTCTCGAACGCCGCCGCGAGCGCGGGCTTTCGCACGCCGAACGCCGCGATAAACCGCGTCCCGCCGCCGCTCTTCGCGTGCGCGTCCACCGCCGTCGCCAATTCCTCCGCGTGTTCCTCTAAATACAGCATATCCGCCGCCACGATCACGTCATACGCGCGTCGTTCGTTTTCGTTTTCGTCCCACGTCTCCCGTCGCCCCCAATCGAGCGCCTTGACGCGGACGTCGCACGCTCGCGTCCCGTCGAACCAACCGTTTCGCAGCGCGTTGCCGTGCGCCAGCGCCAGGGTGCCTTCGTCTCGATCCGACAACGTGACCGATCGCGCTCCGAGCGCGGCGCACGCCAAGCCAACCGCACCGACGCCCGCGCCGAGCTCGAGGACGCGTCGGTCGCGCACGTCCGCGCCGTCGCGCGCGGATAAGCGCTCGACCAGGGCGTAGGCGGCGCTCCAGAGCCGACACCCGGTTCTCAACGGGACGTCGTCGGCGTCGTGGGCGATCGTGAGCGACAGCGGGGGGTGCGGGAAACTGGGGGTGGTGAACGCGCGGCGCTCGGTGAAGACCATGACATGGGCGCCGCGTCCGTCGCGGTGTGCGGACGCGCTCGCGACTGGGACGCGCTCGCGGGCGACAACTTTTACTGACACAAACGCGCGGCGAACTACGAAGCGCTGGGTTAGGTTGAGTCACGCTCGCGCGTTCACGCCGTCGCGTTTGCTGACGAGTTGGAGCACGATGAAACGCCGAGTGAGAACGAGAATGGCCGCGCACGCAACGACGACGCCGGCGCCGACGAACGCGTACGCGGGATCTGCGGCAAACAACTTGCCGAAAACGATCGGCGCGATGATGCGAGCGACGGCATTGATGGCTGAATCAACACCCATGACGGTACCACGTCTCGTTGGTGGCACGCATTGCATGAGAAGGATCGGGATAGCGGGCGTAAACAGCGGCAAACCGGCGACGTAGACGAAGGCGGCGGGCGGCACCAATGCGGGCGCCGCTTGACCGATCGCGACGAGACCGGTGGCGACGAGAGTCAAACCGATGACTGTTGTTTTTGTGAGTCCAAATAGCTTTTGCGTCGGCGCGAATAGCGTCGCGCTAACCGTCAAAGAGACGGCAGACAACGCGGTGAGCAAGGCGCCGATTTGCGTCGGCGCCATGGAGAGCTTCTTTGACAGTAAGAGCGGAAAGAACGAATCAAACGTGCTCTGACCGGCGTTGTACAGGAAACTCGTCATACAAATCGTCGCGACCGCTGGCAGGTATTGCTGCCCGAGCGGACAACTCAGCGCGTCGGGGTCGTACACACCAGGAAGCGACGTCTTCGGAAGCGTCGTCTGCGTCGGAACGCCCGCAATGGGACTCGAAGGCGTCGCATAAGCGGTGCTGGGCTTACCTTCGTCGACTTTATCTTTTTCCAACTCTGACGCATCGTCGACATCGCCTTCCGTCGTCTCTCGCATCGACGCCTTCATCGCTTGCGGCGGCGTCATGAATAAGAGCACCAACGTCGCCGCCGCGACGCTCGCCCAACCGGTCACGCTAATCGCCGCGCTCAGACTAAATCCGGCGAACAACACCCCTCCCAACGTCGGCCCGACGATAAACGCCAGCGTGCACGACGCCTCGCGCCACGCCATGAGCTGTGGCAAAAATTCTGGCGTCGAAGCGTCGGCGAGATACGCCTTCACCACCGGACTCGCCCCCGCGAACGCGCCGCTCAGCACGCGCAAGAGCAAAAACGTCTCGAACGACGCCCCAGATCGCACACACAACCCTTGCAAAATCAACCCTATCCCTACTCCCATCAAACTCAACACGATGATCGGTTTCCGACCAACCTTGTCGCTCAACTGCGGCCAAAAAAAGAGCGCTCCGAACATCCCGAGCGGATACGCGCTCGTGAGATATCCCACGTTCTCCGCCGCGACGCCGAACCGTCGCACCAAACCGGGCGTGATCGGCCCCGTCACCGTAAATCCAAGCAGGTGCAGAAACACCGCGAGCATCACACACGCGATGCTGAGCTTTTGTCGCCATTCGATCCGCGCCGCGTCCGGCGCCGCGCGTTCGCTCGCCTTCGCGTCGTTCGCGCGCGTCCTCGTCCTCATCCTCGCGTGCTCCGCGCCCGCGCGCCGCGCGCCGCGCTCAAACGCGCGCATTTCGACGCCCGCGTCCTCCGCGCGCGCGCCCACGCGCACGCGTCGTCGCGCGTCGCCCGTCCCCATCGCGCGCCCGCCCGGTTTCGCCCGCGAACCGCCGTCGCGTCTCTCGCGTCGTCTCTCCGTCGTCGTCGTCGTCCGAGCCGCGCGGTGCGCGCGCGCGACGATCGCGCGCGTCATGCGCGTCGCGTCTCGCGCGCGCGGTCGCGAACGCGCGTCGCGAACGCGCGCGTCGGCGTCCTCGAGTGAGGCCCCCTCGACACTCGTCGACGCGACGAAGGATGTCGACGATGCCGACGACGACGATCTCGGCGCCCGCGCGAGCGGTGCGCGCGAACCGCGCGCGAGGCGCCGTGCGCGCGCGCTCGACGGTGTACGCGTACGAAACGATCGCGCTCGGACGCACGCTCACCGGGACGCACTTCATCGACTTGACGGAACACATCGACGCCGCGGTGGCGAAGAGCGGCGTGAAGAACGGCGTGGTGCACGTGCTGAGTCGACACACGACGACGGCGGTGACGATAAACGAAAACGAGGCGCGATTGATGGACGACGCGAGGATGTACTTTGCGAAGCTGGCGCCGGCGACGGATTTCTATCTGCACAACGACTTGGACAGACGAAGCGGACCGGCGGATTGGCCGGGCGGCGACGAGGCGTGGCGCGCGCAAGAACCCGAGAACTGTCACGCGCACTTGTTGAGCATGGTGATCGGGAACAGCGAGACGATTCCAGTGAGCGAGGGGAAGACGACGCTGGGGACGTGGCAGAGTTGCATGTTCGTCGAATTAGACGGACCGCGCGAACGCACGGTGGGGATTCAAGTCGTCGGCGAGCGATAGATAGATCCGCGCGTGTACTCTATAACTATTCTATGTTACATTCATCGCGACCTCGACGCGTCCAGCGCGTCGAGCTGCGAGCGCAAATCGAAGACGCGGCGGCAGCGCGTCCACCACTCGCCAGCCTTCGCCTCGGGCGCCGGTCGCTGCAACGCGCGCGTCACCTCGCCCCACTCCACGCACCGTTCGCTCATCGCCATGTGTCTCGCGAAGTCCACGTCGGGATCGAACGCGTCGACCGTCGTCATGTGCATGAACAAGCGCACGCCAGAGCGGTAAATGAACATGTCGACCACGCCGACCGCGCGCAGGCTCTCCAAAATCTCTGGCCACGCGCGCGCGTGTAGGGCGTCGTACGCCTCGATCGCGTCTTCGCTCTCGAGCTCGATCGTCTGCGCGAACGTCTTCATTCGCGTCGCGTCGCGTCGCTTCTCTCGCGCTCCGCTCGCGCGCGTCGATCGCTTCGCGCCGATCGACGCGCGTGAATGCGGGTGCCGCGACACGAACCGTTGCGCGCGGAATTCAAAAATTTCATTTCAAAATTTGACTCGCCCGATTGACGCGACCGCGCGTCAATTCGCGACGCGGCGATCGACGCGCGCGAGAAAATCGGCGGAGATATGGCGATGATGGACGTCGACGACGCGCGCGCGCACCCGGCGGCGCGATTGGTGTTTGACGACGACGAGAGCGTGGAAGTTCGAACGAGCGACGTTTTGAGCGAGGATGCGAACGCGCGCGTGCGCGTGCTCACGGCGGACGTGGAGGATGCGATGGATGTGAAGATGAGCGCGGCGAACGCGGGGAAGACGAAAATGGGCGCGGCGACGATGTTTGCGCGATTGTTCGGGACGGATGGCGAGCGAGGGAGCAAGCGGGACCGAGCGGCGTCGCCGGCGGTGAAAATGAACAGACGGAAAGCCGCCGATGGGACGCGCACGCAAGATTTAGGGCGTTTGGCGCGAGAGTTGGCGCAACAATTGGATGAGCCGAAGGTGCGCTTGCTCGCGCGAGCGATAAACGAGCTCGGCGAGGCGCAAGTCAGAGCGTACGTGCTCGAGGCGGCGACGCAACAGCGCCACGGCGGTGAGATGACCGCGTTGGGAGACCGTCGAAGAACGACGGGAGGGATCTTTTGGGCCATCGTTCGCGCGAGAACGAAACCGGAGGTGTACGACATCATTTACGCCGAAGAACGAGAACGACAAAAGGAACGAAGCAAGGCGCGCGCTCGTGCGCGCCGCGCCGCCGCAGACGGCAAGGAAAACATTCCTCCTGTCGGTCATGCCAAGCCTACGATGGCGCAAATCTTGTTTGGAAGCATCAGAGATGAGCACTTCCCCGAAAACCGCGCGCCCTTGGCCCCGATTGTCGTTCCCATCGACGCCGTCACGCCGAAGCCGACGCTGAAAACCGTCGGATGGGCGGACGACGACGACGACTTTGACTTCTCCGCTGGATCCGAGCTCGCGGCGCCGATGAAGACACAAAAGCCCGATTTTACGTTCGCACAAATCGCCAAGATGCGTTAGACCGCCAAGACTGGCGACTGACGTCCTCGACGAGCGTTTCGCGTCGCGGCGGTCGATGTCAAACCTCGTCTCGCGTGTACTTTACATCTTTAACCCGCGTCCACCGGTGGTGTGATCGCCGTGGAATCACCACCAGATCGACGCAATGTTTAATAACGTCACGATTCACACTCTCTGGCGCCACGTCTCGCCGCGTCGCCGCGCGCGTTCGCCCGTTCGGCGATGGTTCCAATCGACACACACGGACCTTTGAATCCGAGTCACCGACGCGCGGAATCGCGGGTTCATTCCCTCGCGCGTCAACATGTTCACCGTTCAAGCCACGCAAATCGTCACCACGGTGCGCATCGACGCACGCTCTCGCGCCCGTTCGTTTCGGCGCGTCACACCGCGGCGCGCGCGCGACGCGCGCGTCGCACGACGCCGCGACGATCATCGGAGATAGCGTATCTGGACGATCCCGAACGATCGAGACCGACGCCGCGGGACGCGCGCGCGAACGGCGCGTCGCGCGACGAAGCGGCGCGAATAAATACCTCGCGATGCGCTCGCGAGGCGAACGAACGCGAAGACTGACGCGCGACGCGCTCGCGATCGCAGGCTAAGGCGCCGACGACGAAGCCCGCGAAGCGCGTCCAAAAGGCGGCGTCGCTCGGCTTGGCCGCCGTCGTCGCGGTTTCGCTTCAAGTCGCCCCGGCTCGCGCCGATCTCACCTCCGATTTGCTCGCGAAGACGGAAGCGAACAAGGAGTTGAACGATAAGAAGCGCGCCGCGACGTCGAGCGCGAACTTTGAACGCTCTCGCACCGTCACGGATGGGTTTTGCAACTTTCCGCAAAACATCTTCGGGTGCGAAAACGCCGCGGAGAAGGGCGACGTCAAGTTTTTGTCCGACGATTTGAAGGTCGAGTGCGAAGGCACGGATGCCGGTAAAATCTGCGCCAGCAAGAACTCTGGTTCGTACCCGTCCTTCCTCGGTTTGTAAGCGTGCGAGCGCGGAGCCCAAACGCGTCGACGCGTTGTAACTAAGTCACGCAACCGGCGACCCAGAATCGGAATGAGCGAACCGACTCGCGCGTCACATCGCCGCGTCAGCACCGCGCGTCTTCGCGCGCACGCGTCTTCGCGCGCTCGCAACTCGATCGAACGCGTCTTCACGCGCGTCGCGCCACGATCCGCGCGCGCGCGTCGCCGATTCGCGCGCGGACAACGCCGCCGCCGCCGGCTCATCGATTCGTTCGTTCATTCGTTCGCGCGCGCATCGATCCATCGCTCGCGACGCGCGTTAGATGCCCAAGTACGGCGTGCACGTGAACAAGTACTACGTCCCCGACGACGTCCCGACGTGGGCGAAACTGAACGTGAAACAAGCGAGCAAGAAGATTGCGAAATCGCGAAGCCGAGAGACGAAGCAAGCGCTCGGGAAAAAAGCCAAAGCGGCGGTGAAACTGGCGAACCGTAAGGGCGGAAGAGGCAAACGAAATCCCGCGAACGCGGATTTTAAAAAGAATTTAAAGCTCGCGAAGGATTTGAAGAAGAATAAACGTAAAGGACGTCAGGCAAAACGACCGGGGACGTAGGCGAACGAAGGAACGAAGGAGCGAAGGAACAAAGGAACGATGGCGGCGAGACGCGAACGAGAGGGTGGCGACGGCGGTGATGATGAAATTTCCGAGACCGAGAGTGATCGTTTCATCGTAAAAGTTGCGGAGTACTTGCAAGGTGCGATCGGTGCGCACGGTTGGAGCGAGGAGACCGTTCGCGGGGCGTTTGACGAGGCGGTGAAGCACATGCCTAAAGGAAGAGCTCGAAAGGCTTTGCGAGCGGGTTTCGATGAGTACGCGGATAAATTATGTGACACAATTTACCGCAAAAATGGTCCCTCGATCGAGCGCACGAAAGAGGAGCGTAAGATTGCAAAGTTGAGCAAGGATCCGTCGAGCGCGTGGTGGGCGTTGCATCAAGAGCCGCTCGAAGATTTTGCGTCGGCGTCTTTGGAAGTATTGTGCGTAGAGTTTGACTACTCACTCAAACGTGCATCCTTCGATATCCCCGCATACGTCCTCATGAAGGCGTTGGAGATTTCTGACATGCTGCCTGAAGATGTAGCGACGATGGAAGAAATTCGCGAGGCGGCACTTCGTCGTCTCGTCGATATCGCGCAAGCATCCAAAGCTGCGTTTGAAAAGAAGGCAACGAAGACGCAGGATGACTTCGTCAAGGTGAATAATCTCGTAGGGAGACTCGCGGGCGCGACGGCTATTCGTCGTAAAATGCAAGGCGCTCGTGATGAAACTGCAAAGTTGGCGGCGGAGATTGTCATGCTGAGGCACGATTTCCGTAAACTCGCCTCGCAAGACGCGAGTCTGAGTCCACCAGAGCACGAGATCGGCGTCACCGCATCACACGATGCCGCGGTGTTATTAGGAAACTATCGTGGGGATTTAGCAGCTTTGCTCGCCGAGAGGTTGCCCGAGGACGAGAACGAGCTCGCGCGCATGTTTGGCGAAGGCGATTTGCCCATCTTTGAGTGCGCCCTCGGCCTCGGTGGTTTCGACGCCGATTTTGAGAAACGAGGCAAAAAGAATGGACTGATGTTCGGCATGTTGGATATCGATGTGAAAGATGTGAAAGATGTCGGCAAGAACGCACCTCCGGCGCTCTTACGTCGACCACCAAAGGCAAAGTTTGATGCCAACAAAGAGGTGAACGATTACGATATGGAAGCTTTCGCTCACGCGGGGGCCGGGGTATCGACGACCAGTATTGCAGAGTCTGCATTTAATAAGTCCGACTTTATCGATACCGACTATCTCACCGAGGCGCTGTCGCTGGTGGGTAAAGACGACGACGAACGTAGCGGACCAGGGCGAGTCAAGTTGTACTTTGCCGTCGTGCGAGTCGCTCGAGCATACATCAAGCTTTTGAACGAGGCTGGTAAACGTAAGAGGTCCTCGGCTGTGGCGCGATACATGGCAGTCGCACCTGCGCCTGAGGTGCTTCTCATGCACGTTCCGGAGTCGTCTGGAATCGATAATACAGATGCTCGCGCGATGTCCGTCGAGCTCTCCGTCGCCTCCATCAAGGCGCTGCAAAGCATCGTCAACGAATGGAACGAAATGCGTACGCTGTTCAAATCTGCGGCGCAGAGTGAAGGTGGCTTTTTCATCGATGTTAATCGTACCGCAGGAGATGCCGCGAGGTTGGCGTTTGAAGAAGGTGAGTCTGCCGAGGACGACGGCGCGGGCGTCGACGACGAAACCGAAAAAGAACTCATGGCCATGCTCGACAAGCTCGAAGGCCCGGATGCATCTAGCGACGATAGCGACGACGAGGCGAGCGATGAAGATTAGTGAACAGTCGTTGTATTGTATCAAAAAAGTCGTCCCGCCCGCTCTGGCGACGCTACGCATATCGCCCCGATCGCCCCGGTATCTGCCTCATCAAGCAAACGTCCCCGGACAAACGCCATTCACTTCCGTCCTGGCCGCCTCGCACCCCGCCTCATTGAAGCACGCCTTATCGACGTCGTTCAAAGCGGTGCAATCCCCCATATCGATCAATCCCATCGCTTTCGAGTGAATGGCGTCGCCGCAGTGTTCCAAACACGAGACATCCGGCGCCGGACCCGGCGCCACCGACGCGTTCGCGTGCGTGGCGCCATCACTCTCCCCGTCCTCGATCTTCATCGCCGCCATCCGTCCCTCTCCTCGCATCGCGAGCGCAAACATCCCGAACGCCACGACCGCGACGCCGACGATCCCGACCCCGCGTCGTCGCGTCGTCGTCGCCGTCGTCGTCTCGGCGCTCGCCGCGCCTTCGACGTCAGACGTCGACGTGCCGTACGACATCGTTTCCCGCGTCCCGTCCGTCGGGGCGTGACGCTCGCGCGCCCGATTGTCAGCCCGACCGCCCGACGGGCGACGTGGACGTGCACTTTCGTATCGTAACACCACGTGTCCTGGGTGTTACGCCACCGCGGCACACGCCGTCGCTGCCGATGACGCGCGATGACGTCACCGTTGACACCCCGTTGCTCGCGCCGCGAGAGAAGTCGAGATCGCGCGTCGCCGTCGTCGTCGGCGTCGTCGGCGTCGTCGGCGTCGTCGCGTGCGCGAGCGCGGTCGCGGGACGAACGAACCTCGAGGGCGCGACGTGGCAACCGGATCGCGGGCGCCCGTGGCTCGCGCCGGCGCCGCGCGGGCACGCGAAGCGCGCCGCGCGGGAGTATTTGTTGCACACGCAGTGCATGGACCGCGCGACGAAGTTGGCGTACGCCGAGTTCTTTTACACGGGCGCGCCGGAGGCGTATCTGCTGAGACACAATTATCAGTCGCAAAAGTTTTTCGAGCACGACGACGCGGTGAAGATGGAAAGAGTCGTGCTGCCGAGCCAGGAACGCGCGTGGCGCGTCACCGCGCACGCGAACTTTGAGTTTGGCTTTGCTTTGCGTAACGCCGTGACGGGCGAGTGGAAATCGGAAATCGGGAAGAAACACGCGCCGCTCGGTAAAGCGCCGTGCGCGCAACGGTACGGCGAGTACTTCAATCGCGTGGCGACGTTGGAGGAACCCGCGGGATCTACGATCGAGTACGTTTACGGCATGTGCAACAAGACGTGCCCGGAGGGCTTCGTTGAGTCTCAGTGGGTGGACCAACCTTTGACGGGCGACATTCCCCTCGACGGCGAAGGCGAGCCCGTCGACTTGGGCGAGGGTGATGACGCTCGGCTCATTACGATTCGCACGGCTTTGCCTCTGAAAGACCCCGACGGCCGTCCTCGGGGGCCATCAGGACGCGGAATCGTCGTGCGCGATACGCGTTTCGCGGAGTCGGAGGACGTATCGCGATGGATCATGGCCATCGTCGATCCGTACCCAGCAAACGAGATAAAACTCGCGATGCTCGAAGTCACTAAAAGCGCGAGTAACCGGCTTCTCGTATCTCAAATCGATAGTAAACGGTATGCATTCGGTCATACATGCGTGACCACGGAATGTTCCGTCGCAAGGTACGATATTCCTGCGATTTGGCACGATAACGAATTACTCGATTTTACCTACACTTACTCTGTTACGGCTCTGCAATACACCATCGCGCGTAAAGGCGATACAAAGACGCCGGCCTACGAACACACGTTCCCGCTGGATAAGCTCATCTCGACTACGAACATCTGGACCATGAAAAGAGCGGGGAAATGGGGCATGGACATCGACGTACGTCGCGTTGTGTTCACGTCCGCAGGTCAGTGTGGGGCCGCACACGCAGGGCGATGCATTCGAATGGGCGTCGTCGAGCGCGCAACTTTCATGGATAACAGCGCGACCGAAGCGTATTGGATCGCCAGTCTCATGGGTGGCGGCAAATCCGCTATGGCGCTCATCAAAGTGTACGTGGACGCCAACAACAATCTTTTGGCAAAAATCCAAGCTGCGAGAGAAGGCTCGCAGTGCCCGAATCCTCCTGGCGACTTCTACCTTGACAGTTGGGTGCGGCAGTGGGACGTTCTCCTGTGCTCAGTTCCGCTTCAGAGCCGCTGGAGCGGCGCCGCCTCGCAGACGGTGAAAAATACAGCCACCGACTCTAGGGATGTTGGCATTGGCGCTCTCGCGTACTTGCTCGCGCCGGAGATGACGGCTTCGCTCGCCGCCAATTTTGCGCCGACGTAAGGGCAAAGTTTGCTTGGTGTAGTGTTGCTTATTACGGACTAAGATGATATACCAGCACTTGTAGTGGAGAGTTCAGTTTTCATGTAACTTTTTTCCACGCCGACGTGTCAACGTGCGCGGAAACGACGAAGAATATGAAAAGGCCGATCGCGACGGGTGAAAGAGTCGGCAGCGCGCGGCACACTAACCGACGCACGCCGTGCGTATCTTTCGCACATTCGTACTTGTACCACACCAACGCGCACGCACAGAAGATTATTAAAAAGTATCTCATGTATCGTGCCTTTTGGGCCCACGTCATCTTGCGGAAGCCGTACCTATCGAACGGCGCGACGTGATGCCACACCTCGTACGTGCAATTTTTTCGCCGAAACCGCATCGAAATACGCTTCATCTCTCCATCATCGCCATCTTGCACCGGAAGCTCGGTGGCGCGACTCGCCACCGCGAAGTCTTTCTCGTCGCTCACGACGTGCCAAAACGAACCAAATTTCCGCGTCAATTCTTCTCTGATCGCCGACGCGCGTTCGTCGTGATCGTCATCGGCGGTGTCCGCATCGCTGAGAACTTTCAGCACGGTATTCACGATCGCTCGTGGAATCCCATCGACGTCGCTCGTCACCGTCGCCGTCGCCGAACCTTTTCTTCGTTTCGCCGTCTCCGTCGCTTCGTCGTGTTCGTCCCGCATCGCTTGAAACGCCAACTGTTGCGTTCCATCCACCCCACTCCCGAGGCTCAGCGAATCGAACACCAACACGCGAAACTCCGGCGCTTCCTTCCCTCCCGCGCTTCCGCGCCTCCCTCGCGCGCGCGCCGTCGCGTAGGCCAACGATTTCTTCGCGAATCTCAAATTCACGTTAAAATCCCCCCTCCCCACCACGACGTGCGTCGCCGCGTCGTCGATTCCTCGCGCGATCGCTTCCGCGATGCGTTTCATCCCTCCCGCGTCGCCCGCGACCGCGCGCGCGTCGCCCTCGCGCTCGAACGCCTCGCGCACCGCGCGCAGGATTTCAAGCCTTCGCCGCGGCGCGCAGTCGCATCGCCGCAGCGCGACGTCCGCCATCGCGGTCGAGTTCGCGTCGGTCGACGTCGACGTCGACGTCGCGCGTCGCCTCGCGCGCGCGCGCGCTCGCTCTCGCGTCGCGCGGTGCGGGCTCGCGCGGAATCGACGGACGGTTCGCGAACCGTGAAAGAGTCGTCCGTCGAGCGCGACGCGCGCCGCACACGGCGACGCATCGCGACGACGGCGCGCGCGACCGACGCGGCGACGACGATCGACGCGCGGCGACGACGCGCGCGGCGACGACGCGCGACGCGACGCGACGCGCGTGAACGACGCGAAGGGAAGGAATCGACGACGGCGATCTCGCGGCGAGAATTCATTCGGACGACGACGACGACGACGACGAGGACGCGCGACGTGAGGCGCGCGCGCGACGGCTCGGGTGGTTTGAACGGCGGTGAAAGCGCCGTCGGACGGGGCGTCGGGAGGCCGTCGCGTCGGACGGGCGGCGATGCAGAGCAACGGATACGGGCCGCAGGGCACCGCGCCGCCGCCGGGACCGTACGGGCAGCAAGGAGGGCTGCCGGGGATGCCGTATAACGCGGTTCCGCGTCCGGGAGGACAGTTTGCGCAGCAACGTCCGATGCAGAACCCGCCGGGGATGCAAGGGGCGCCGGCGATGCCGCGCGGAGTGATGGGCGGGGCGGCGCGACAAGGTTCGCTGCCGCTGCCGTACGGGGGGGTTCCGGGAACGCAGCAGCAGCCGGGCATGATGGGAACGTCCGGAGCGGGAGGACAAGGCTCGATGGCGCAGGGTGGTATGAGCGGCGTCATGGGCGGCGTGCAGCGAGGGGTTATGCTAGACCGCAGCGCGAGCCAACCCGTGCAAGGGCAAGGGGTTCCGCAGATTCAGCGCGCCGCGAGTGGGTTGCCGATGCCGAGCGCGGGCATGAGTGCGCCCAGAGCGGGAGGTGTGATGGGCTCTGGGCCGCTGCCGCGAGCGTATCCCACGATTGGGTCGCAAGGAGACGTGAACGGAATGCCGAAGATGCAAGGCGTGGGAGGATTGGACATGGATCCGTCGGGTGGTATGATGGGCGGATTAGGCGGTTTTGGGCGAGATCAGAAAGCGCCCGGGTTTGATGATTCCGAGTTCCCGACGTTGGGCGGTGGCGGTATGCCGCAGCGAGGGCCGTCTTTCGGAAACGGGTACGGAGGCATGCCGGGCGAAGGGTACGAGGGCGTGTACGACTTTTCAAAGCCTCAGCAGGACTTTAGCATGGAGAAGGAAGATTTCCCCGCCCTCGGTGGAAAAGGGCAAGGAAATATGGGTGGACTCGTTCCTCCGCCGGGGCTGGATGCGTCGGAGGGATCGAGTCCGTCGTATCCGCCTTTGGCTCGTCAAAGTTCGAGCGGCGTGGGTTTCGGCGCGCAAGCGCCGGGACGTCAAGCGGGTGCGCCGGGTGGAATTCACTTCGATGGCGGAGCACCGCCGCCGCCGGGTAAGCCCGGCACGGCGGTACCGGCTAGAACGAGTGGTGGGACTTCGCAGAAGGACCGATACGGCTTGCTCGGCTTGTTGCCGGTGATTCGAATGGCGAATCCAAACGTGTCCACGCTCGCCTTGGGTGCTGACTTGACCATGCTTGGTTTGAACCTCAACTCTCCGGACAGCTTGTATAAGTCCTTCTCGTTGCCCTGGAACGATTCGGCGCCAAAGAACGACATGGAACTCACTATTCCATCCGCGTATTCGCAGCAAGTGAGTCGTTGCCATCCGGCGGTGTTCGCGAAGTTCCAGCAGGAGACGCTCTTTTACATCTTCTACAGCATGCCCGGAGAAGAGTCTCAATTATTCGCCGCGGACGAGTTGGTACAGCGCGGATGGGGGTTCCACAAAGAACTCAAGGCTTGGTTGATGCGCGTGGCGAACACCGAACCGGCGAATCAAAACGAGCAGGGCGAGCGCGGCTCTTTCTGGGTGTTCGATCCCATGACGTGGGAGCGAGTGAGGAAAGACAATTTCACGCTGCAGTACGATCAGTTGGAGACGCGCCCGACGGTTCCCTTGGCCGAAAGGAGCTTGCGTTGAGGCGCTTAGGCGTTGTCGTTTAGGTAAAAAAGCCTTAAAAGTTTCATAAAAAAATCACAAAATCTTAAAACCTTCGCGTCGCGCGCGCGCTTAATCGTACACGTTTTGATCTACATCGTGAAATTTGACACAGGAATGATGATTTCGTTTCGCCTGAGGAACGGGTTCGTGAATGGATCGTTGTACTGCGCCAACGCGGCGGCGCCGCTCGCCTCCAAACCGTCGTTCTCGATCAATTTTCGCAACTGCTTCTCCACGTCACGAGCCGCCTCCTCGGTCGCGACGCCAGAAAATTTCTTAGCGACAAAAATACCGCCACTTTCTTCCCGCAACACTACGTTTTCATTCGTGCTCGCTGGGAGCGCGTCCACGGAGTCGCCGCTCACGACAAATTGCATCGTGGCGTTCTTCGTAAACACAGGCGTCGTCATCTCCATTTTCGTCCCACTCGCGTTGGCTTGGCCGAAGATGTAACCCGCCAAAGAATTAAAAGCTTGGCCCGCGACTTGACCGTTCATTTTTGCGCTGCTCGACGACACTTCCTTGACGTTCAGACCCGGACCCGTGGCGGCGACCAAGTACGGCTCGTATCGTCGCACTTCGTAATCGCGCCTCTTCTTCAGCACCACGTACCCTGGGGTGTCCAAATCCGGCGTCTGCGCGAAATCAAAAATCTGTTTCAGCACCTCCACCACGCCCTCCGCACTGAGATGCCTCTGATTCTCAATCGAATCCCACGTGTCCACGTGGCGCGTCACCTTCTTAGTCTCCTCGTCGATCCCCATGATGGACGTTCCCGTAAAAGTCAGCGTCGGTCTCCAAGCGAAAGGAAACGTCGGCAATCCCATCACCATCGTCCATCGCGTCGTGATCTCCCAAGGTCCGCTCTGATATATTTCATGCATCGCGTACGTCGGCGAGAACACCCGTCGCAGCATCTGAATGTTAAACGCGTACCCGTCGAACGAGTCGTACTTCGTCAGCGGGTCCTCGAACGACACGTCTTTCGCGTACAGCGACGGATCGATCCCCTCGTCGTCGAACAGGTGCGTCAGATCCTCCGCCAGCGCCTTTCGCATCCGCGCGGACTCTTCTTCATCCATTCCCTTCGCCGTCGATGACGTCGTCGTCGTCGCGCGCGTCGCCGTCGTCGTCCGGCGTCGCGCGTCGCGCGTCGTCGGTCGCGTCGTCCGTCGCGTCATCGCGCGCGTCGGTCGCGTCGTCATCGCGCGCATCGTCGTCGTCCGTCGTCCGTCGTCTGTCGTCGTCCGTCGCCATCCGCCATCCGCCGTCGATCCACGATTTTGCCTCATTTTCGTCGATTTGGCGAGTCATGACTCGTCCCGAGTACCGTCGTCCGCCATCCGTCGCGCGCGGTGCCGAGTTCGTCGCGATCCGGGCACGCGCGCACATCGCGACGCCGCGATGGTGCGGTCGCGCGCGCGCGACGACGACGACGACGACGACGACGACGAACGCGACGACGTCGACGCGCGCGCGCGGGTCGCGGACGGACGACGAGGGACGGACGCGCGCGAACGCGCGGACGACGGGCGCGGGTCACGGTTTCCGAGAGACGCGCGCGCGGCGACGCGCGCGGACGCGACGCGCGGGACGCGCGAGACGGCGCGGACGTCGACGCGAGAGGACGATGGAGACGACGCGCGAGTAGACGATGGGGACGACGGCGACGCGGGACGCGCGCGGAGGGACGCGCGACGGCGAACGGTGATGCGGGCGAAGACGCGCGCGCGATTCGACGACGACGAGAGGGGCGAGGAGACGTTGGCGGATTTCGCGTTCGGACGGGACGTCGCGACGCGAGAATGCGTTCCGAATTTTGTGAAACGTCCGGTAGACGCGTGGGGACGCGCGCGCGGGAGAGGTGGACTCGACGCGGCGATGTATAGATTGTCGAACGCGATGGACGACGGCCGATTCGATCCGTCGAGTTTGCGAATCGAAGACGGCGATTTTTCAAAGATTAACGGTGAGTTTGCGAAGCAGTTTTGGAGAATTAAGATGCAGTTGATGGATTGCGTCGTGATGGTAAAGCACGGATCGTTCTATAACATGTTTGATGTGGACGCCGACGCCGGGAAGGCGGTTGGACTTCAGCAGACGGGGACGAATTCAGGATTCATGCGCAAGGTTGGCTGTCGGGCGGAGTCGTTCGATACGTGGGCGGCTCGTTTACTCGCTCGTGGGTACACGGTTGCCCGGGTGGAACAGATGAGCGAAGCGGCGAGAGAGACCTCGGTGATGAAGCGGGAGTGTTGCGAAATATTGACTCCCTCGCTCGATCGCGGGCTGACGAACAACGAGCGCGCGAATTTCTTCATCACCATCGCGGGAAGCTCCGTGAAATCTTTGCACTCGTGCGACTATTTGGGTGTGTGCGCGGTTGACGCAGATTCTGGCACCGCCGCGTTGGGTGTCGTGACGCCTCAAGATCTGCACACCGTCTTGGTGCAATACGAGCCACGAGAGGTCGTGATTAGTGAACAGCTTTCTGACAACGCGAGAAAGATGCTCGTGTCGTACGTGCGTGAAGGCGGTGACGCGACAGACTGCGTTTTACGCGTTATAGAACGTGGCAAAGTGAAAAACCCGTCGATCGAGCGCTCGAACATTCTGAATTGGTTCAAATATCACACCGACGAGCCCGTTTCAAATATTCTTCAGGAAGCCACTGAGGCAGAGTTACGAGCCGTCGGCTTTGCGATGCGTCATCTCGCTTGGTGTGGTGTGTTGCAAGACGTCTTTTCTCGAACAAAGTTTATGTCCATAGTGTCTGTTGAGCCAAGACGAACGAATGCTGAAGAAAACCAGTCGGCTTTTGCGCTCTCGCGCGAGCTCACGCACGTCATGCGACTCGATGGCGACGCGATCAAGAACTTGCACTTGCTCTATGGCGACACTGGGAAGACTACGGGTTCGCTCTACGAGTTTCTTAATCACACGTTTACCGCTCCCGGTCGTCGACGGCTGCGACAATGGCTTCTCCGTCCGCTACAAGATGTGCGCGCCATCGACGCTCGCCTGGACGTCGTGCGAGAGTTCTCCAACAATCACGTCTTGCTACAAACTTTCCGTGACAGACTCAAGCACTTCAAGTGGGACCACGAGCGACTTTTCGCAAAGTCGTGTCGATTGGCTATCAAGTGTACGAAAGTGTACAATATCGTTCGATTCAATCAAACGTCGCCGTTGACGCAAGAAGACGAGATGGGTCTCAGAGAACTCGCGCCGAAAGGCGCGACGAAGCTCGAAGAGATTCTTATCGACGCTGTGAATATGATTAGCTTTTGGGAAATGCACAAAAGCGCACTTGTTACATTTGTGGACTTGGTTCGCGCGTTGATCGAGATACGCGACGTGGTTTCCACCTTGAGTGAAATTGCAGAGCGTAACGTCTCCGTTGCGAGCTTACATCGCGACGTCGAAGACGCGATATCGTTTCTTCGTGAGTTGCGTTCGTGTCTAGAAGATAGACGGAAAGAAAACACGAAAAACAAAGAAAGATACATCGTTCCAAGCGCACTTGTGTTTCGTGACTACGGTGAGTTTGCGGCGGCGGCGGAGCGAGAGAGAGCGCAAGATCAAATAGTTCGAAAACACGCGCAGCGCCAACGGCGAGAACTGCTGAGAAACATTTACATTCCACTCAGCGATGATGACGAGCGAGACGATGAAGAGCAAGACGCGGCCGACCGCGCTGACTTAGCGGCGGCTAACGCATTTACTGAAGTGATGCATGCCTTTTACGAAGAAATCCCTCGTTTTGAACGAGTGGTGAGCGCCATGGCAGATTTAGACGTTTTACAAAGTTTTGCCACGTCTTGTGCGTCTTCAAGAGGTGCTGTTGGTTTCACTCGACCACGTTTTACTACTGACACATCCTCGAGTACTTTAGAGCTCGTCTGCAGTTGGCACCCTCTACTCAAGCCGAGTATGGTGGACGACGCCAAGAGAATCACGCATAACAGTGGCATCGTCGATAATGATGTATCGATGAAGACGCCCTTCGTGCTTCTTACTGGTCCTAATATGTCGGGAAAATCTTCCATACTACGCCAAGTTGCTATTATTGTCATCATGGCGCAAATTGGTTGCTACGTTCCCGCGGCATCTTGCGAAATCAGCGTGGCCGACGCTGTGATGACCCGACTTGGCGGCGACGACAATTTCGCCAACGGCGTAAGCACATTTTTGAACGAAATGAAAAGTACGGCGAAAATCATGAACGACGTAACTTCGTCTACACTGGTCATACTTGATGAACTGGGCAGAGGTACGTCTACCTTGGATGGCTACTCGATCGCATTCGCGACGAGCCTTGAATTATGCTCTTGTGCTCAAGCTCCTCGCGTGTTGTTCGCCACGCACTACCACGAGTTGGACAAAGATTTGGCGAGACAAGAGATTGCGCGAGGTAAGTTTGTCACAAAGCACATAGACGTATCCAGTACTCGCTCAGGCGCGCTTAAGATGACGTATAAGCTCAAGAATGGTCCAGCACCTCTCGGATCGTGCGCGTTGAATGTCGCACGCCTCGCTGGCTTTCCTCCTGGAATTCTCACCCGCGCTTCGCACGTCTCGCAAACCGTCACCTTCAAAGGGCGAGTTAAGGATAGCGGCTTCTCAAGATCCTCGTATGTACCGCCAAAGGCGTTACTAAGTAATGAAGAACATCTCATGCTTTCAGCGCTCCTGGGCGATCCCGCTCTGACCGGTGACGCCGATAGGCTCGGCGACGGCGTTGAGTGGTGCCGACGCTTCCATGCCCTGTGGCGGAAGTGCAACGATTTATCGAACCGCGCGAACGAGCCGTGAGGAAAGTTTGCGATATGTTGTCTCGCTGCCATTGTCGCGCACATTCATGAACCACACTGTTGAGAAACATGTAACAAAAACTTTAATCGCATCGCATAACATGGCACTACACACGGTATATACTGGCACGCAAACTTCAAGATGTTCGTTAAATTTGAGGCAAAGCGATGTCGGCGATGTCATCACTGGAGACAAAACGGATGTTGGCCCAATCACCGGCAGCAGCGGTAGACTTCGTGCGCTCAAGCGCGGCGATACCCGCATCACCGTCTTCGAGCACGGACGGAGTGGATGCGTTGACATCGAGGCGCTGGCGAGAAATCATAATGATATCACCGATTTGCCAGTCGCCGGGAGATGGAGCTGGCGTGGAGGCGTCTTCTACCCAATAACCGAGACCTAAGACGTCAAGACTGGTGGAATCTTGCACGATCTGCTTAGGATTGATTGGTTTTGGTTTCTCCGGTGAGGATTCCTCGGTGTAGACGGGTTTGTAAACAATCATCGTCGTCGCCGTGGCATCGTGCGCATCAAACGTCACGCGCTTCGTCGCGGATCCTCCGTCGACGACGAAGAGCGCCGCGAGCGCCGCGCGGCTTGGCGCGACGAAACGCGCGCCGTCGCGCGCCGACGCGCCGACCAATCTCGGCGACCCGCGGCGAACGCCGACGTCCGCGGCGACGTCGCTCGTGAAAACTTTCGCCGCGTTCGTCGTTTTCGCCGGCGTCATCTTTTACCGCCGTCGCAAATCCGCCGAAACCGACGCCCGAGCGAACGACGAAGAAACCGAACGCGCGCCGTTGGCGCGCGCGCGACGCGGTTACGGCGCCGCCGTCTGAGCGCGCGCGTCGATCGACGCGCTTAAAACTTCAAACAGTCATCACACCTAATAATCGTTTTATTATTACACAATTTTGAATCAATAATAATGTTTACGACGTTTCACGAGCGCGTGCGTCCGTCCCGTCTTCGCGACGACGACGGGACTCTTCATCACGCCGACGTTCGGCGTCGCGCCAGACGCCCGCGCGATGCGCGCGTCGTCGCGCCCGTCGGCGACGCGCGTCGCGCGCGTCGCGCGCGTCGCGCGCGTCGACGCGAAGCGGCCGCGGGCTCGAGCGCGCGCGCGCGCGCGCGACGGTGCCGGCGACGACGACGACGCATCCGCGCTGGACATGGACGCGCTGCGAGCGCGCGTCCGCGCGCTGGCGAAGCGCGAAGAAGCGCTGGAAACGCTGCGCATCGTCGTGCTGGACGCGAGCGTGCCGAAACAAGTGCTGCCGCTGGAGTTCGACGGCGCGAACGTCGAGAGGACGCTCAACGCGGGGACGGCGCTCGGGCGAGACGCGCGCGTGGGCGATCGATTCGGGATGCTCGGGCAAGCGCCGAGCAACGGACAGATACTGCCGAACGGAGTGGAGGTGACGGTGACGCGAGCGATGGTTCGGCCGAACGGGGGGGAGAGTTTGATCGAACTCACGGCGTCGCGGCGGTTTAAAATCGTGGGGGCTCCGTTCGAGGACGAGGCGAACGGATCGGCGCCGAGCGCGAGGGTGTGCTGGATTCCCGATACCGAAGGCGCGGGCGAGCAAACCGTCGCGGGCGGCGTGGAGGAGCCGGGCGCGGTGGATCCCGCCGAGTGCGACGCCGAGTGCGCGGCGCTCGCCGCGGAGCTTCCCGCGCTCGTCGACGAATGGCGGGCGCTGGTGATTTCGAGAAAGCGCGAGCGTCAGCCCGATCAGTTGAAGTTGATCTTATCGCAAATCGGCGACATCCCTGGGTCGAACCGACCGGCAGAGCTCTCGCTTTGGGTCGCCGCGCTCATCAACCCGATTCCCGCCCTCGGCGTGGCGTACGAGATTCGTCCGGCGATCCTGTGCGCGCCGACGACGGGTCACATGGTTCGCATCGCGTCCCAAGGCATCAAACTTTCCATCAACAGTCTGCGCGACGGGCCTCAAATTTGACCCTCGAGCGTTCGGCCCGAAAATTGAGCGACTGAGCGTTCGGCGCCGCGCCGCCGCCGTGTTTCGCTCGCGTCCTCGCGATAGTCCCGCCCCTGTACCGCTGTACATCATCACACCGCGACATCAAACGCATCAAACGCATCAAAGGTAACGCTCGCTCTCACGCGCGCCCTCGACCCGATCTCTGTCTCGGGCACTCGGCATTTTCGAGTCGTCGGAATCCGCGCCCGCCTTCGCCGCGCGTCTGTTGTCACACCTCGCCGCGGTCAAATCACCGAGTCCGATGTCCCGCGGTGCCGGCGCCGGATACGATCGGCACATCACCGTATTCTCTCCCGAAGGACGTCTGTACCAAGTCGGTGCGTGTTCGCGCGCGCGCCGACGCCTCCTCGCGCCGTCACCTCGCCCGCGACGCGCGACGTTCACCGACGAAACGATCTCACCGACTGACCGCGATTCGACGACTTTCGACGCGCAGAGTACGCGTTCAAGGCGATCAAATCCGTCGGCGTCACCACCATCGGCGTGCGAGGGAAAGACTCCGTGTGCGTCGTGACGCAGAAGAAGATTCCGGTGCGCGAAACGGGCGAACGCGAGGGCGAAGAACGATCTCGTCGGCGAACGCGAAGGCGCGAACGCGCTCGAGACGACGCGGGAGGGATCGACCGCGCTGGATCCCGCGAACGCGCGCGCGAGAGGAAGACTGACGCGTGGTGTGTGATCGGACGTCGCGCGAGCGCAGGATAAATTGATCGATGCGTCGGATGTGACGCACATGTATAAGATTACGAAAACCGTGGGCATGTGCGCGACGGGAAAAGGACGTACGTTTTCGTTTTCGTCGCTCGGCGGCTTTGTTTGAATGAACACGTACGCGCGCCCGCGCGAGCGCGACTTTTCGCTCGACCGATCGACTGACGACTGCTCGCGTCGATTTCGTTTCGCAGCGGATATCCGAGACATAGTGCAAAAGGCGCGCAGAAAGGCGGCGGATTTCAAGCAACACTACGGGTACGAGGTCCCGGTGGACGTGTTGGCGAACATACTCGCCGATGAGTTCCAGGTGTACACGCAGCACGCATACATGCGTCCGCTCGCGGTGATGGTGATATTAATCGCCGTAGATGAGGATCGCGGGCCGAGTCTGTTCAAGTGCGATCCGGCAGGATACTTTGTCGGTTACAGCGCGACGAGCGCGGGGGCGAAGGAGGTCGAGGCGGTGAACTTCTTGGAGAAGAAGGTCAAGAGCGGCGCATCGTTCGATGTGAATCAGACGGCCCAGCTCGCGATCAGCGCTCTTCAGCACGTGCTCGGGGAAGAGGTCAAGGCGAGCGAGTTAGAAGTCGCCGTCGTCACGGCGGACAATCCCAATTTCCGCGTCATCAGCGAGAGCGAAGTGGAAGATCATTTGACATCGATTTCTGAGAGAGACTAGCAGTAGTTTTTAATTGTGTACCGCGCCCTAGTAGACGCTCTAATTATTCTCGGTCCAGATCAGATGTTGTCCTCGTCGCTGAGCTCATCGGCGTCGAGTTTCTCGATGGCGCCCTTGATCGAGTTCACGTCCGCGTTCGATGGACGCAAATCGAGCGCGATGCTAAAGTTAATCATCGCTTTCTCTTGAAGCCCAAGCTTTTTGTAGATTCTTCCCATGAGAAAAAACACGCTCGCTTCCTTGGGGGCGATCTCTTGCAATTTGTTAAGCTCCGCCAACGCGGCGTCGTAATTTTCTTCGCTCATCAACACGGCGGCCATTTCGTAACGAGCCAGAGGATTCTTACCATCGAGCGCGATCGCTTGAGAGAGAAGCGATAACGCTGCATCGTTATCGTTTAGTGCATGCTTTGCCATACCGGCGTAGCAGTACAACACGCTCGACTTCGGATTGATGTTGAGCGCGTATGTGAAGTGATACTCGCTCATGACGTACTTTTCTTGGCGGTAATACACCGTACCGAGGCCGTACCAGGCGTTGTAATGTCTCGCATCTAATCTCAACGCAGCCCGATAGCAATTCATACTTTTTTCAAAGTCTTCGTTCGCAAAGTACTCGTGTCCGCTCAGCGTATGCGCGTACGTGCACTTCGGATCGAGTTGGATGGCGCGCTGAAAAAATTTCAAAGCCGTCTCGTGTTCCTTTTGTAACGAGAAACAGTTTCCGAGCACGCACCACGTTTCTGGAGCTAGACGATCGAGAGACTGAACTTCTTGTGCCAAATGTGCGAGCTTCACTTCCTCCTTCAAATGCCAAAGAACGGTTGAGTACACATCGAGACCTTCCAAGCGATACGGCGCGGCCGCGCGCGCTTCTTCAAACGCCTGCGCTGCGTTGGCGTAATCCACCATCTCTGAGTGCGCTTTCGCCATCGCGCACAGCACATAGGCGGTGTCGTATTGAGATCGCGAAAGCTGTTGAAACGAATGGATCGCTTCTTCGCATCGATACATGGCGAGATGCCTCAGACCCTCCGCGAGCGGACGCAGCTCTTTGAACGCCAACACGGCGCCCTCGGCTGTTCGCGCGGGCTGCCAACTCCAAGTACCCTGATCGCGCTGATCGCTGTAATGACCACTTTCATACGAAACTTCACCGTCTTCCGGGACTTGACTCAGGTTTGCCATCATGTCGTCGTGATCGCGATGGTCGTCGTCGGGCGATGCCCCGACGTGTTGCAGTCTCGCGGCGTGTATGCGCGAGCTCCTACGAACGGCCGTAGACGCTGGATCGTCGCTAAACAATCTACCAGAAACCTTTCTAAGTTTTCCTTCATCCATGAATTTTCGCCGCTCCCCTCCGAATAGCCCGCGAGCCGCTGTGGACGCCGGCGCGCCTGTGTCTTGAGCGCTCGGCTGTTGCGACGTGCTCTGTCGTCCCGTGCGCGGAGCGCCCGTGGTCGGTGGCGCGCGTCCTCCGATCGCCTTTTGAGGCGGCGGAGGAGCGGCGGCGGCAGAGCTCGGTGAAGGCGTCACGAAGGCGCCTCCCATGGAATCCGCAGCATCGACGCGAGGGCCTCCGCCGCCGACGGCGGGCGTTTGAAGTTCCGCGTCGTCCCATCCCTCTCCCGCGCGCGTTCGCTCGCTCGCGCCCGTGCTCGGTGGAACGCCCACGTCGTGCATGTGTACGTGTGCCGGCGTGCGCGCGAGAGCCTCGCCGTGTTCGCGACCACGCGACCTCGTCGGCGACAGCGGCGGCAATCCACCCGTTCTCGGCGCGAACGTCTCGCCGCTCGACTTTTGCGCCTCGAACGCGACGTCGTTCGACTCCAACGATGGGTACATCGCCAGAATACTCTCTTCCCGACTCTCCGACGCGCACGCCTTCGCCTCGGCGTCGGCACCGAGCGCACACAATCCCTCGTACGCGCACCACATCAACGGATCCGCCATCAACGCGCGCGTAAACCGCGTAATCGCCGCCGCGCGTCGCCCCGTATCCTTACAGATCATACCGAGCAGATACTCCCCCGCCGCTCCTCCCGACGCCATCGCCTCGTCCTCGCCCGCGCTCGGTCGTCGTCTCGCGCCGTACGCCCCCGCGAATCCGTCGTCGTCCGCCTCTCCGCGCAGCGCGCGCTCCGCCTCGTCCAGCTCGCCGCAATCGTAGCACGCCCTCCCGAACAGGTACCTCGCCCGCTGGCTCGTCAAACGCGTCCCGAGCACCGCGCGCGCGGCGCGCGCTTTGCCTGCCGCGTACAGGCACCGAGCGTGCAGCAGCGCGTTCGCGTCGCTGTCGCGAACCGCGCGCAGGCGTTCGCTCAAAAATATCGCGTTTTCGACGCAGTGCGCGTCGAGCGAGCGCGTCGCGGCCTCGGCGAGCGTGGCCTCGAGGGCGTCCGCGTCGAGGGCGCGCATCGCGCGAAGCGCACCGCGCGCGCGGCGCGGACGACCGACGCGAAGTGAAGATGAACAGGTACCTCGATGGATTTGCAACAGTTTTTTCAAACGCGCCGAGGCGTCGGCGGCGAACGGGCTAAATGTGCGGAAGGTTGCGCGACGGCGAGCGCACGCGCGAGGCGGCGGCTTGGCTCAAATCTGCGAAAGGATCGCTCGCGGGCGATCGCGAGGGCGCGGCGCGAGAGGGCGTCGGCGGCGAGACGGAGCGCGCGAACGCGGCGGGATTCATCGGTCGCATGCCCTCCGGGAGCGGTCTGGCCGGTCGATACCGCTCGTCGGCGAACATCGGGTTGGTCTGCATCGGAGGCGGCGACGGTGACGTCGTCGACGGGAAGTGAACGATCGGACGCGGCGGGGTGGGACCGGCGGCAAATGGATTGGACGACGACGACGACGGTCCGGCGATGGAAGCCGTCGGCAAGACGTCGCCGAAAGGGTTCGCGGAGCTTTGGCTCGTCGTCGTGGCGGCGGTGGACGCTCGCATGACGTCGTCGAGTTCGCTCAGTAAACTTTCCGCCGTGTGCGTTCGCGTCGCGGCCACTGGCGCGGCGAGTCGAGCCCGCGATGCGACGTCGCCCGCCGCGGCTTTCACGAGCAAATCGTATCGTTCCATCTCCTTGGTCAACTCGTCGTTCAAATGTATGGCGCTCGCGAGCAAGCCCTCGTCTTCGGCGTTCGAGATAAGCTCGATCAGACGTGGCTGCATCGCGCGGCACTGCTCCGAGAGCTCGTTCGCTAAACTAGACGGAGACGGCGGGCGAAGGGCGACGCAGCCGTCGAGGACTTGCGTGAACACCTTGAGCGAATTCGTCGCGACGGCGATGTCGCCCTTCAATTTTTCTACGTCTTGCGAATTGTACGTCGTCGACACGGATGTCGTGGCGCGAGATGCCTCGGCAGCGGCTGTGCGCTCGCTTTCGCGAAGCGCTCTCTGTAATTCGCTCTCAGCGCGGTCCGCGAGTCGTCCCGAGGCGGGCGGCGAGCTCAGATGCGGCGCTCGCACGGGCGTACCCATGGCGATGTTCCCAGGGTAAATCCCGTGTCTTTGACGCTGCACCGGTGGCATTGCTTCTTCTTCGTCTTCCTCGAGCGCGCGCGCGATCGCGGCTCGATCCTCCTCGGAGATATCTTCTCTCTTCGACCAGTCGCCGCCGCCGTTCCAGTCCTCGCGAGCCGCCGACGACGTCGCCCCCCGCGCCACCGACCGTCGCTCAACCTCGGGAAACTGAAACCCACGCGCGCGCAACTGATGAAACGCCCCCGCGAACGCGGGCTCTCGCCTCAAATTTACCGCCCACTCGTGAACCAACGCCAAGGTCTTGTCGCGAACCTCCAAATTCGGCGCTCTCTCGCACAACCGCACCATCGTCTCCGGCACCTCCTTCGCCACCGCCATCGCGTGAAACCGTCCTCCGCAGTTCTTCATGCACATCTCCAGCGCGAACAGCGCCTTGAGCGTCGCGTCCGCGTCCATCACCGCCCGTCCCTTCGTCGGCGCCGTCAGCTTTGCCCGCAGCGCCTTGACGCAATCCTTCCCGTGCGCGACGAAATCATCGTTCACGCAGTCGCACAGCCGCAGATTAATCTCCAGCGCGTCATCGACCGTTCGTCTCGCGCCCGATTTGCACGCCTGCGTCGCGTCGCGCGTCGTCGTCGTCGTCAGTCGTCGCGTCGTCTCCGACAGAATCAGAATTCGTCACAGCGTCGCGCACGCACGTGATCGACGATTTTGTACGCCAAGCGGTCGCTCTTATCGTTCAGGAACATCGTCTTGAGCATCCTCGAGCGTCGACGCGCGCGCGGCGAGGACCGACGCGAATCCACGGTCGACGCGCGATCGTGTGACCAACGCCTCGGCGACCGCTGGGCACTGTGACGTTTCACATTTTTCACGTTTCGAGGCGCGGTCCCGCGCGCGCGCGGGCGCGAGAGGACGAAACGCGAGGCGCGCGCGCTGGAGAAAATATTCCGTCGCGCGGGCGCGCGCGCGGCGGCGATGCGGCGCGCGGCGGCGGCGGCGGTGGCGGCGTGCGTCGCGGCGGCGGCGTTCGTCCGGTGTTCGAGGCGCGAAACGGTGGACGTCGTCGAGCGCGCGCGGGTGCCGTTCGCGTTCGGCGCGCTCGGGCCGGTGGGAACGGCGCGCGAGGGACTGCGATATTACGACGCCGCGCTCGGGGCCGCGTTGTCGTCGTCGCCGCGCGCGCAGAGCGCGCTCGAAATCGGGTGCGTGAAACCGGCGTTCGCGCGACACCTCTCTTGGATTCGCGATAAGACGTGCGTCGCACCGTATTACGCCGGGTACAAGACGACGGCGGGCGACGACTCGATCGACGCGACGGACGACGTGCGGTACGTCGTGGGGGATTTCGCCAACGCGAGCCTCGCGCCGTCGTACGATTTGTGTCTCTGCATGCAAGTCTTGGAACACTTGGATTTCGACGCCGCGAGCGATTTCGTGCGTCGCATGTTCGAGCTGTGCCGCGTGTCCGTCGTGTCGGTGCCGTACAGATGGCCGGACTGCGGATCGACGTGCTCGCACAAGCAACACGCCATCGACGAGTCGACGCTCGCTCGATGGAGCGGCGTCGACGCGCCCGCGACGACGACCATCGTGCGCGAACGCGGCGGCGGCGCGGCGCGCGCCATCGTGGTTTACGACGCATGAGTCGCTCGAACGCGTATGTTTCCCTTTTATTGACTACATTTTTAGCGTTTAGGTTTGCGCCTTGGTCATGACTTGCGGCGTCGCGGCGCGCATGACTTCGGCGAGGATCGCGACGGCTTCGTCCGGGGACGACGAAGAGAAGCGAAAAGCGTCGCGCGCGGGATACTTCTTACCGAGCTCGACGTTGCGCACGTTCGTCCGTCTACCATGGATCAACCGAGAGCGCGGTGTCGTGAGTTGATGCGCGTCCGGCGTGAAGATCATTCCCGCCGACCGAACGGTGTAATTGTGAAACTTGGCCGTCTCGTCGTCGACGTGCACCGCGAACCCGTCGTGTCCGCCGAGACAAAAGCACCACGGCTCGACTCGCCGCGCGTCGCTCAGCCGCTCGAGATCGATCGCTCGCCACTGAAGCTCCCACTCGTACTTCGGCCACTCCCCGGCATCGTCGTTCCCGCATCGATCGCCTCCCAGTGCGTTCGATACGCGCGCCGCTCCGTCAGCCCCACGCGTTCCTCCGCCGCGCGTCGCGACGACACCGTCGACGCGCAGCACATCACCGGCGCGAACAGCAGCGAGCACGGCAGCGTCATCGCGAATCCACACGTCGCCCTCATCCCTCGCGTGTCGTATTCGTGCCAAAACGACGGATTCCGCGAAGGCGCCGGCGCCGCGCATCGCCTCGAACGCGTCGACATCGCTCGGTTCGGCGCCGTTGAAGTACGCGATCGCCATCGCGTCGCGTCGCGCCGCCGCGCGATCGATCGATCGATCGCCCGAAGACGCGCCTCGCCACACCGCGCGGCGCGTCGCGACGTCGCGACGCGTCAGCGCGGGCGCGCCGCGGCCGCCGCGGCCGACGCCTTGAACGCGTCGCGAACCGCGCGACTGGTCGCGTTCACGCGGTCCCTGATCTCGCCCAAATCCTCCTCGCGCGCGAGGTCGAGATACTTTGAAAACTTGTCGGGGTGCCAGCGCACCAACTCCTCGCGAAGCCTCGCGCGCGCGTCGCCTCTCGGCGCGTCCGACGTCAGAAAATCGCGAAGCGTCGCCGCGCGCGACGTCAGGGCGTCGTCGACGAACGGGAAATCTTTCGCCCGCATCGCTCGCGCGGGCGATTTTCGCGCGCGCGCGCGCTCCAATCTTCGCCACGCGCGTCGATACGCGTCGATCGTCGTCGCCCCGGTCGTCGCGTCCGCGTCGCCGCGCGTCCTTCGCGTCGTCCCGCACGCGCGCGTCGTTTCGCTTCCCCGCGAATCATCGTCTCTCGCGTTTCGTCTCGACGTCGCTTCTCGTCGTCCCGCGTCGTCGCGCGCGCGTCGTCGCCGCTCGCTCGCCGCCCACACGCGCGCTCGATGCGTTTCGTCGCCCAGCGGTCCCGTCGCGCTCCACTCGCGCTCGGCGCGCGCGTACGTCGCCCACGCGTCGTCGGCGCCCGACTCGATTCCGAGTTCGT
>VMHT01131706.1_pt1 | contig 58503 bp, 54 predicted proteins | sample 4693611 | NCBI WGS metagenome assembly VMHT01 (sample SAMN12280063, study PRJNA550983) | marine metagenome | isolation source: seawater sampled from same location over 5 years 0.02-0.2 micron viral filtrate | place: USA: collected off the coast of southern California halfway between the port... ... | reverse complement strand
GCATTGGCAACATAGAAAAGGTGGAGACTCTCCGCCAACCTTGAGGGCGCTTAGCTCAGTTGGAAGAGCGTCTGGTTTGCAACCAGAAGGCCGGGGGTTCAAATCCCCCAGTGTCCACCATTACCCTTAATTTTGGGATTCTATGATAGATTGGTAAGTCTTGCCACTGTCACGGATAGTTCTTGTCTGAGATTCATAATCAACATGGTATAGACCAAACCTCATCGAGTAGCCTTCAGCCCACTCGAAATTATCCATCAGTGACCAGTGGTAATATGAGCGGATATCTACGCCATCATTGATTAATTTAGCAATCATCCACAAGTGCCGCTTAAGATGTTCTGGTCTGAGTTTATCCTCTCCATCAGCAACACCATTCTCAGTAATTTCAATTGGCAATTTTAGTTTACCAAGCCACTTAGTGGCCCGTTGTAATCCTTCAGCATACATGGGGTAACCAAATTCGGTGACTATCTCATGCTTCCTCGATGGCAAATCAATTTCCGTAGTCTGTGGCAAGAACGGACTGGTTAGTACATGCGTGTAATAATTCAGGCCAATGAAATCGGCAGAACCTTTGACATGCGCCACAGACTTTCCGTACATCCTCCCTCTATTGAGCGCTGAAATAATTGCTCCATTCCAGATATAGTTGAGGGCAAATGTGGTTAGCCAATGAAGCAGGTTCCACCTTTTGTACGGATCGAAAATGGTCACATTCTTGGCCAATCCAATATATGACTCAGGCTTTATATTCTTGAGTTCATGATATACTTCACCATGGGCAATCATGACATTTTTCATCACTCTAATCGCTTTGCGTGGCGAGCGCATTCCAGGCGGAAACATTCCCATATGGTAGCCCATAATTGAGAATACATCTGGTTCGTTGACTGTACACCACTTGGTTACTCTGTCGGAAAAGTAAGGAAATATTTTCTTGCAGTAGTTTTTGAAATAGACAAGATTTTCTCGATTGTAAAATCCACCTTTTTCTTCAAACCATATTGGGTGTGAGAAATGATGTAATGTTACCATTGGCTCTATTCCTTTGGCAATTAGTGAATCAATCATATCCGAATAAACTTGAATTGCAACTTCATTCCATTCACCTTGGTTTGGCTCAATCCGACTCCATTCGATGGAAAATCGGTAACTGTCGACGCCTAATTCGGATAATAGTTCGTGATCTTTATGCCACAAATTCCAATGGTCACAAGCCAAGCCACTACGTTGCTTGTTCTTGCGCTCTTCAAACTGTGTCCAGTTGTTGGAATTACCGCCCTCAATTTGATGGGATGCAGTTGCAACACCCCAAGTGAACTCATTTGGAAAAGTGATATCATCTAGGTTGATGCTCTGCCAATCAAGGTGGCGTTCTGGAAAAATGATGTGAAAGAGGAATGTAATAATTACATAAGCAATTAATATTGATGCCAATACTACAGTCCACTCCATGGATGTGTTAGAGTAAAACCGGTTATCAACCTTGGTACTGTAGTAAATTTGATTTGTAGATTAGTTTGGTTATATTTTGGTAGGAGCCATGCCAGCAGACATTATTCCATCACAGATAGTCGAAGAAGCCCTTGAAGCATTAGGAGAGGCCGTCGAAAAGAAAGTAGGCGGCAATTGGTGGGTAAAACCAGTTTACTGGGTCTCAATCGTAGTTGTCCTTTCTACACCGATTGTGTATTACTTTTGGTAAGATTTTCGCCTAGAGATTGTTGCGACAGCAAGGGTTGTTGCTGCAACTGCAATCATTGCTGTAAAACCAGGAGTTTCTTCGGAATTCTCTGCACAACCACCATCACTTAGTGAATCGACTCCGCCCCATGCACCATCCGTGTACCAGCATGAAGACCATGTGGTAAACCAATCGCCATGCGGGTGATTGGTATTGTTACCATTAGTATCCGTTGCTTTTACCCGCCAGTTAACGTAAGAATGGTCACTTGGCGGCGAGAGTGAAACTGCGTGCAGTCTTTCAGTGATTTCGGCATCCATCGTCACTGGTGGGTCACAAACACCGTCATTAGTACAGATTTGTGTGACAATTTTGAAAGTTGTACCATTGTCATGTGCCTCCTGACTCATTTCAATTGTTAGTGACCATGTTTCTTTGTCGACAGACGGTGTAGTACGATCAATTACTGAGAATGGTTCATCCTCTCCTGGATTGACATCAACACCCGCTTCGCTAGCACCTGTGGTGTTAGGAGCCAGTAACGTCAGTAGTAAGATAGCAACCAAGAGAACTTTCTTTCCCATGATATACGCACATGTGGGCGATATTTAGGTTTAAGCATACCGTGTCTTAATTCCAAGGCACTAATTGACAAATTTCATTGCTTTCCGGCTAAACCTTCTTGTATAGAATACCTAGTAGGTTTGAACCATATTGGAGGAATAGTGGTGAAATCAACCTACAGATTAATGGGAATAGCAGATTTCATCACCCTCGCTAATGGTTTACTTGGCGTTGCTGCGTTAATGTTCATTATTCTCGCGGTTGAGGAATTACAAAATCCATATTTCGCAGACGGTGTCAAAACCAACTATATTTGGGGTGCAATGACTTGTATTCTGTTATCGGTAATTGGGGACATAATCGATGGTCCAATCGCTAGAAGATACTCAAAGAGGAAATTGCTTGGCGGTACACTTGATGTCATGTCCGATTGTGTTTCATTTTGTGTGGCACCAGCTCTGTTGATGTTTGTTATGTTCGGTCGTTGGGGAGAAGCTGCTCCGATATGGAGTATTTCTCTAGGGATTGCTGCATGTTGGGTAATCGTAACAGGTATGCTGAGGCTGGCTAGATTTCAATATGAAGAAGCATCAGACAAGGTATATTTTCATGGCTTAGCCTCTCCAGCAAATGCAATGTTGCTCATTACCGCTGCAGCGATGATTTGGTTACAACCATCATCAGGCTTTGGACCCGATGTGACTACTGATGGGTTTTTTGATGCTTTTACGTCTAGTACAACGACAGTAGAGAAGCCATATTTTGACTTCTTGATTTTACCAGTTATGATGATCTCTGGTGGCTTAATGATTGCAGACCGAAAACTACCAAAAAATAAAGGTGGCCTGCCGCTAAAAATTTCTGCCATACAGGGTATTGCGATATTGGGTGGTACTATTTTATCTTTAATCCATGCAACTGAATTTGGCATCGAACTTGGAGACACTAGGCCTCAGTTCATCCTTTACTCAATATCAGCAATACTACTGATTGTTTATGTCGTGACAGGTCCGATACAATCAGAATTGCAGGAACAACAACTTACTGAGTCAGAATAGCGTCTATTGATTTTTGATTTTTATTCTTGATTCGATCTTGAACTAAGACATGAATCATGAATCCAAGTAATCCCAATGCGAATATTATATCCCAAGACAACTTGAAAATTAGTCTTGGAAGATTGGGTGATATCGACAATTGTAACGATAACATCGCTAATCGAGCAATTAGGAAATATGCAACATACCTCATATTGAAACCTGCTTTGTAGAATAGACTGAACCATAGAATTGACATCGCAGCAGCAGGGCCACCGCCCATGAATCCTACCCAACTATTGCTCGGAGAGAACCTATCCCCAATATAGCCGCCGTTCAAGTATAAACTTCCGGGGTCAACATCCCTTGGATGATAGAAACCACCAATTTGGCCTAGTGCTGCCCACCATGAATACCAAATTACTAACGGTAATAATGTCATTATCATCACCTGAGGAATCTGTTTTGACAAGTCATTAGATTTCTCAAACAAAAAGTTCAGTTCATTATTGAAAAATGATTTGAACGAAACATAAAGCACAATGCTGATTGCCCCAACATATCCGCCCCAGCTCATGGTTAGCCAACAAAATACAACTATGGTGACTAATTCAATGTCCTGTTGAATTTTCTTAATTTTCAGATATGTTGCATAAACAAGCACAATAATCATCGACGACAATAATATCCAATCTACCATGTTGTTTTCAAGAATCATAAGTGTCGGTATTGAAGAAAACAGACCTACAACTGAATATTTCTTCAGATTTGTATCGAGTGATTTTGTATTGATTTGGTAGAATAGAATTCCCAATATAATAAATCCAGTATTCATCATCCCTGGTATCAAATCTTGTTGTATTGAGAGGTTGATTATGCCTCTTGGCATAGACCAATAGAATACTCGATAATGTGATAGCAAAGTGATTGGAATTATGGCAATTGTAAAACACCACCGTATGAGATTAGCAGATTTTTTATTTTCGTCAGGTTTTCTGAATATGGGAGTGAAAAGCATAATCAGCATGAGAATATTGATTGCTGAAATTCTTGATTCGGTGAAAATAATAATTGTAACAAACATAACCAAAAGGGCATAACTAAATTTCATTCTTCGTTGTTCGCTGAGTTTCTTGCTCATCATGGTGTAGCCACAAATAGCAAAGAACACAATTGGTAGAATATATCCAACCATGTAATATGGCAACGCCAGCGTATCTCGGTTGAAAGAAACAATCATTGAAAAAATGAACCCAAGAGAGAATACTGCGGCTAATTTTATGCTTCCAGATTGAGAAATTTCTTGACGTTTAGCAAGAACGAAAATTCCTGCACTAATTCCTAAAAAGGCCATGGTTGAAATAATTAGATCTAAGCTACGCAAACCGATTTCATCGTGAGATATTTTTTCCCATTCAATGTTTTCTCTAGTTAGACCTTCAAAATATGGGTGGCCATTTTCTTGCATCCATTCATTTCTTGAAACAGTCGAATTCCAATTCCACTGCTCTAATTGTTGATGCTTTTCCTCGCTTAAATCGAACGCATCTAATGGAAACTTACCGTGAACTGCATGAGGTAGAGGTAAGGAAAATAATAGGGAAGGCAATGTCGCCAAATCACGTTGGTCAATCTGTTCTGGATAGTAGTAATTTTGTTTGACATTTGGCCCCCACATCCACGCTCCAACCTCTCTAATCTCTAAATCAGGCGAACCATGTTGGCCACTATCAGTGAGTCCATGATCAGCTGTAACTACAACAGTCCATGTGTCGGGAACTTTGTCAAATACTGTTGCAAAATTGTTATCTAACCATGTTAGTTTTTCGGCATATTCGTCAGAATTCTTGACTGCGTACCGATGGCCAACACTATCCAAACCAGATAGATGTGCAATTATCACATTTGGTGGCTCCTCATAAGTTGTTCCTGGTCTGGTGTTGCTTTTTGGAACTTCACCATCAAGCCAAGCGTTTAGTGTTACAAATGACTCTTCATCCCCCTGATAATAGTCAGCATGTCCGTATCGGTGTTTCATGAAGTTGATTTTTTCATTATCGGCATACAAATCACCCCATACATAATCCCCAACTATTCCAACTCGGTAATCATATACTCCATCCCCATTACCGTCGTGTTCACTTGCCAAAGTCCATCCATCTTGGGTGCCGGGGTGGTCAGGGTGAAAATTATTCAAACCCTCATTTGGTCTTGAAGGGATGCCCGTAGCCATTTCTTTGACACAAGAGGCAGTCATAGTCATCGGATTAGTGAGCACATCGATATAGGTGCCATTACGTTTCTTTGCATGGAGGTTCGGCATCAATTCCTGACTATCCATCAATGATTGCCTTCCTCCATCAAGCACAATGAACAGTAATCCTTCGCTTAATTTTTCGTCAGGTGAGGGGGGCATTTCCAACCCATTTTTCGGGGCTGGTGCATCAGAAATGATGTATGCGCCAGTGTACAAGAAAGAAGGTAAGGCCAAGACTGCAACCATTAATATGGCAAAAAATAGAAACTTACGACTGCCAATCTTTGACCAATCGTCCTTTTCCATAGTCGGTCAAATCAAATTCAATACTTAATCCTCTTGTCTACGCTTTACCAAAATCAATGACTTGGTTAGGGTTTCTTCATTGCCGTTGCCGGTGCTGATTTAAATTTACCACTGATACTTCTAACCTTTCGTGTGTGGGGTGAACTTCTATGAGTTGAACTTGAACATCAACTAAGTCAGCGATTGCTTCTGCAGCTGATAATGGCATCTCTATTCTTCTTGCAGTGGGATCATATCTTATCCATCCGTCAGATAGTTCTAATTGGCTCGATAATTCGTCAATATCATCCCTAGCATCCATTTCTTCAGTTGGAATGGCGCCAAACAGGATTGTGTCATCATCGCTTAATACCTCATAAGGTCGTAAGGTAACCTCGGCTCTTCGTCTAAATCTGGCTCGTAATTGGCCGGCGTCTTTGAAATTGGCAGTACAGAATTTAACATGAAAACTCATATCTTTTGCATGTTGTTTCAACTTAATGCCCAATTCCAAAGATCCCTCAGCTGCGGCGGTCATCGCACCACTTAAGTTGAAACCTCGAATATCCATGTTTTCTTGATTACCGACGGTAATTTCCAACTCATTTAAGTTCAAAAATTGAACATTACTGCCGTTCATTTCTTCTAAAAGATTGAACAAAGAGTCAGATTTGTCTGGTTCACACGGTAGTTCAATTCCGACATTAATTCCAACCCGATGGCACTCATCAACTACCTCAAGGTATCGTTCTAGGCTTCCGTCTAATAGGTGGAAGCGGATTTCATCTAGACCAGCCTCAGCAAATCTTGTGGCATTAACTTTATCAAAAGGTATTGAGGTGTACAAATGAATGTGGTGTTCTTTACCAAAAGCCGATTTTAATTGTTTGATTGCTTCTAATGACTTTTCCATGTCAAGCATTGGATCTCCGCCGGTAATCCCGGTGCCAGTTGCATTCATTGCTCTAGCTTCTTCTATTACTTCGCTCCAATTGTTACATCTTCGCTCATTGGCAAACATATCTGGTGATTCACGACGGTTATCGGAGAGCGGGCAATAATCACAACCCCAATGACATTTCCCAGTAACAAATAATACCAGTTTACTGCCCTTTTGACACTGAATGCAACCTTCGGATTCACCATCTTCTGCAGGTGAAATTTCAGTCGCCATGGGTAATGGTCCTAGCATAGTAACACCTCTGCGTGTATGTTCATGGTTTCAAACCCTCGGATAGATTCATGATTTATCATCAATTACTTCATTGATTAGCCAGCGATGGAAGCGTCGGTCATTGGTCAGTTCTGGATGGAAAGTTAGGGCCAGTTTGCTGCCTTGTAATACACCTACAGTTTCATTTTCTAGAGTTGCTACTTTCTCACATCGAATTGATTCTTCGATGAACCGTGGCGCCCTGATGAAGATTCCGGAAAATGTTTTAGTCGTCATATTTGCAACTCGGTTCAACATTGGCAATGGTTTGTGATTATACCTGTCGCGCCCGATTTCAAAATGAGCCTCATGAATAATTTCAGGGGTTTTTAGGCTGACAGTTACTGGTGCCTCAAAGGAAAACTTTTGTCTTCCCCAGGCATTTCGGGATACTTCTAAATCAATAAATGGCGTATGATTTTTACCTGGGTTTGCTAAAAGAATCGCCCCCGCACATGTGCCAAGTACAGGTCTTTTTGGGTGATTAGAAATCCACTCAAAAATACCATCCAGCAACGATTCGCTTTGGCTCGCTATTCGCATTGTAGTAGACTCTCCTCCGGGTAATATCAATCCTTGAATGGTTGAGTCTAATTCAGATTTTTTCCTTAGTTCGACTACTTCAACATCCACATTCATTTCTATGGCAGCATGTTGTATCGCCTCGCAATGTTCGTGACGTGCGCCTTGCAACATGGCTATACCTATGCGCACCATGTAAGGCGGTCTTACTCGACCTCTATCAGTTAGTCGCTTTCGTACATTATTTGAATAACTGGTAACCATAGCGCTAGCCATGGCAGAATATAGTGGGGATTGTTTCTTGGTTCCCGGGCCGGTTAGAATGAACCAAAAGTGCCTAGATGCTATGGCTACCCCTGTCATTACGGCACGTGGTGGAGAATTTCGTGATGTGATGGCCGAGCTAAATTCAGGCTTGAGATATGCTTTCAATTTAGCCCCCTCTGAGCCAAAAAAGAAAACTCAATCATGGGCAGGTGATGATGACTACAAGGTAATGGCTGTATCGGGAAGTGGTACTGCTGCCATGGAGATGATTATCGCCAACAGATTCCGAACAAACGACCTTGTTCTCGTTCCTACCAATGGTAAATTTGGCGAGCGAGTTGCTGAAATGTGTAAGCGCTTTTGCAATGTGAAACATATCAAGTATGAATGGGGCAGGGCTTTTGATCTCTACGAATTAGAACAACAACTAGAAAGAAGGTGTTATGAAGCAGTATTAATCTGTCATAATGAAACCAGTTCTGGAATTACTCAAGATGCTCCAGCAATCGCTGAAATGTGCAGTAGATATGAGACGTCGTTCATTCTAGACGGCATTACCTCAATCGGTGGGCTCCCAGTTGACATTGATGGTTGGAATGTTGAGGCAGCAGCAATGGGTGCCCAAAAATGTACAGCCGGACCGTCAGGCATTGCAGCAATTGCATTTAATTCTAAATTCTACGAACGCTGTAAAGCCATCAAGGAGCAAGAAGATGTTAATGCTTTATTTTATCTCGATTTTATCTCGGCTTACAAGAAGGGTGATGATGACCAGACGCCTTGGACTCCGGCGATTAATCTCGCGATGGGTTGGTCCGAATCGTTGAAGATACTCAAGGATGAAGGACTAGAAAATCGTTGGAATAGATGTCAAAATTTAGCCATAGGTGTTCAGAATTTATTTCTTGACCTTGGATTCGAACTTTTGGCAGATGTATCTCAGCGAAGTTCAACGGTAACTGCAGTTATGTATCCTGAGGGAATAGATGACGTGTGGCGTTCAGATTTGAAAGAAAAATATCAGACACAAGTTATTGGGGCTCAAGACCATCTGAAAGGTAAAATGTTCAGAGTAGGTTCAATGGGCGAGACAACGAAACAGGAAATGGTTGAAGGATGTAAAAGAATGCTCGAATGCTTTAGGGAACATGGTCATGAAATTCGACAAGTAGATGTGGAAAGTTACTTTTGAGGTGGGCAAATGAGCCGGTATATCGTACTTGGGAGATTTCAACCATTCCACAAGGGCCATGAATTCTTGTTAAACCGTGCTTTTGACTTGGCGGGAGATAGTGAGGTAATAATCGCCATAGGCTCTGCATCAAAAGGTTGGGAGTCAAATAATCCTTGGAATCTTGAAGAGCGTACAGAAATGCTAAATTCATGGCTAGTCGAACAAGACAAATCAGCAAAAATTGTCGGAATTAATGATATTAATGACCCACCTAATTGGGTTAAACATGCTACTGATTACCATGGCAATGGCGTGCTAGTAACATCTGATGAAGCAACCAAAGAATTGTATGAAAAGAGTGACTTCATGGTCGAATTTGTAGAATTATCAAACAGGGAAAATTTCGAAGGTTGGCGAGTTAGGCAGACACTACTAATGCTCTCAACAGTCTATGATGATGATGCAGTGAAGGAAGTACTATCAGCAACACTGCCTAAATCAGTGATAAATTGGTTGATCGATAACGATGCAATATACCGCCTTTCAACAATGGTTTCAGGGGTTAACGTAGGTTAATCTTCAGATGCAACAACAACTCTTGCCGCAATCAAGACCTTTTGCTTGTACGTGTAGCCTGCTTCGATTACATCTACAACAACACCACTTGGGAAATCATCTGATGCGGGAATGGTGGTAATTGCCTCCATCTTTGCTGGGTCAAATTTGTTTCCTTTTGCCTCTATTTCAGCAATTCCATCGCCAGATAGTTCGTGCCACATTTTGTTTCTTAGTAACCGCAATCCTTGGGCAACTGGGGTTTGATCATCATCGTCAATGTTGTTCAATGCACGGTCAACATCAGCCAGTACTGACAACATTTTTCTTGCTAAACCCATGCTACCATATTGAATTAGTTCCGCTTTTTCAGAGAGGAATCTTTTTCTCACATTTTGGATTTCTGCATCCTTGTAAGCGATTTCTTTTTCCGCTTTTTCTGCCCTCTCTAAAGCAATTTCTAGAGGGTCTCTTGCTTCTTCAACTTCGACCTCAAAGGTTTCAGTTCCTTCTTCGATAACCGGGATTTCATCGTCAGTTGACTCAGTTGAAACTTCTTTGTCGTCATCTGCCATGATGCTGGCTATCGGCGCTTATTTTTGAAACCGTCGTATTTACTTACGCAGATAATTAGTCAAGTTATTATCTCCATGACCCCATTGAGATGCTTCGAGGTGTTCTCTACCAATAATGCCAATGCAATCAGCATTATTGTTCCATTCGGTAATTGCATGAACCAATAATTTTGAATTTCTTGAGTGGGCCTCATATGTTGGGATGATTTTTGGATCTTCTTTCTCATCTAAAGTCTCACCAAGCTGCTTTCTACGATCCATCCAATCTATGCAGACTTCTTCAGCAAACTCTTCCTCGGGCAAATTCGTCAATCTCCTTACGACATCTTGCCAAGTCTGTTCGGAATAGAGGTCTTTCCTGTCTTCAATTTCCCTCCTCAATGCTACATCAAGATAGAGATAAGTTCTAGCCTCCCAACATTCCCAGTGGCCAGGGCTAGCAAACTGCATGAATTGTAATAGTCCTTCTTCACCGTCTTTAATTGACAATAAAACCTGTTTTACAGTTCCTTCTTGCTCGCCAATAGATTCCATCCAATCTAACAAATCAGCCTCACAGTCGATATCAAAAGTTCGGTTTAAGCGTGGTATTTTCTCTGGCCTTATGTGCCGCATATTTCCCTTATCCATCAGTTTGTATAGTTCATTCCATTCTGAATTTAGGATTTGTTCTAAGGATTTTTCATTGACTATCAGTAGAACAGTCTCTATCCCCATGTTACACACCAGTAGCCCGTCTGTTTTGATGTCATCGGAATAGAACAGATAGATTAGAATCGCTAACTTGTTTAGCGATTATCCGACCAATCAAATAGTGACTTCATGATTGGGCTGAGTAATTTTCCGTCTTCAGATAGCGTGTAAGCAATTTTATTGTCATCGTCAAGATTTATCCTGATGATTAACGCATCATCCTCTAGTTCTTTCAGCCTACGCGATACTGTCGTTGAAGAGGAGTTAACTGCGGATTTTATTTGAGAGAATCTTAAAGGAGAATCCTTTTGATCAAGTACTAACAGGATGTGTAACGATTTTGATTTGGTTAATAAATCTAAAACAGCATCAACTTTAGCAAAGGTCGGATTACACTCTTCTGACATCAAAACACTTTCCTATGTGATTCATTTCTAGCGGGTTCTATTTAATCAAACGGTAACATTGTTGTTACTAACTGTGTGTTACTGGTTTTTGTTCTGTGAGTGGAGTCACATCTATGTTACTAAATAACTATAAATCAACTTCCACACATTAACACATGCGATTCGCAGTATTGTGGATATTATTACTAGCAAGTCTTCAACCGCTATTGATTGATACAGATTATTCTGAATTGGATGACGAGTTCAATACCTATTCTGCAGAAAGTTCAGGTGTCGAGGTTATTTCAGAGCAAGAACCAAATGACAGCAATACAACTGGTCAAGAGGCATATCCTGGTGACGTTGTACGGGGAACCGTGGACATGTGGGATGATAAACATGATTGGTTCTCTGTATGGTTAGAGCCGGGCCAGACACTATTGCTAACCCTATCACATGCATCTGGAGATGGTGTTTCAATGTCGGTTTGGGATGGAGAAAATACCCACCGGGGATCTAGCAATCCAGCAAAAACTCGAGACACTATTTTTCTCGATGAGGAAGAGACTGACGTTGGTGGAGTTTACAGTGTCTCAATCAATGCAACAATGACTGAGGCTGGAGGCGGCGCTTATGTTCTAGAAATTGATGCAGGATATGTTGTGAATTGGTATTCTCCAGAAATTGGTTGGAATGTTGCCAGCGAGGTATATGACGCGAGAGGGAACAACATGTATACTTCCTCATTATCATCATATCAATTTGCTCAAGCATCAACAACAAACCTGCAAACTGCACCTGTTTGGACTACAGGAGATTATTGGAACTTCTCAGTAACCATGCCAACATTCTTTGGCATAACTTATGAGGAATATCATCAAATGGAGGTGACCGGAGTTGATACTGTCGCAGGCAAAGAATGCTACCGAGTTAGCATTGAAGGCAAAGCAACTCTAACCATGAGTATAATGGGCATGGAGACCAAAACCATCGATGAGGAATCAGGTGTAGCATGCTATGCAAAAGATACACTTTTACTAATTCATGAGAATATTACAGCATCCAATGTCATTGAAACTAGCAGTGATTTCATGGCAATGAGCACATCTGGTAGAAGTTGTACTGTTGATGGGGAGCCGGATGATGATTGTGATGGAGTTGAAAATTGGTTTGATGATTGTCCAGGAACTACACTAGGGACTGAAGTCGACGCATTTGGTTGTCCAGTCGATGATGGTGGTGGAAATGGCGGCGGTAATGACGATACCGATGGTGATGGTATTCCTGATTCAAATGATGCTTGTCCAAATGAGCCATCCAATGCCCAAAATGACGCTGATAGCGATGGTTGCCCTGACGATGATGGCAGTGGCGACGGTGGCGATGCTGATGCAGACGCCGACGGTGTCATCGATGCTGATGACACTTGTCCAGATACACCTTTTGGGGAATCTGTAGATTTCCTTGGCTGCAGTGATAGTCAAAATGGTGGCGGTGATGGCTCTGGCAATGGCGGTGGCGATGGCTCTGGAGGCGGTGACTTTGGCGGCGGGGGAATAGATCTAGGATGTATTCCAAATGGCGCTGATGTCAACCAAAAAACCGTAATAAGTTCGGATTTGACATATAATGAAGGTATGAACCAATTCAACTTCCCAATCACTGAGGGCAAAGTATGGAGTGAATCAGCAGTAGGTCAAGGAACAATAAGTCTCTCAGTAGAGTTGGGTGACTGTGAATTATTTTCTGAGCAATTGGATGGCTCGGGTGCCCTTCCACTAAACTACCAGCACATAGGTCAAGAATCCTTTACTGTTGACCAAACAACAGTATCAGCCAATGGAATACAAGTTTTTGCCGGTAGAGAAGGTAACAATGATTGGGCAACACCGGATTTCACAATCTTGCCAAGTGTGCCAGATAATATTGCAAGAATGGGCTTACCATTTGCCGCTTGGATTAATGTTGTAGGATTCAACGAGTTTGACTCGATGGTGAATATTTCTGGTTCTATTAACTCAGCTAATGCGGCCTTGCTCAGTGTCGACCAGATGTTGAGTATTGATGAGTTAGGTGTAGTAGTAGTTGATACCATGAACCTTTCAAGTGGTGAATACGAACTAACTATTACTGGAACGTATAACAATATGGAACGACCAGTAGTTGTACCTTTTACTGTTGATAATGACCCTGATTTTGAAATATTGACACTAGACCCTTGGATTGTTCTGCCAGGTGGTGTTGAATGGGTTGTACCAACTCCAATTTTCATAGAACCAGTCAATGGTTTTGGTGCTGATGTGACAGTTGGAGTAACAGTACCAAACGGAGTTACTGCAGAACTGGACTTTGCTAGAGGATCTGCTCCATTTATGGCAGTACTAACTTTGACAGTTCCAGCCAATCTTTCTGGCGGCGATTATACAGTAGTGGTAACAGGAACTTCTGGTGATACGGTTCGATCAGATGAGTTGACAATTAGTATCTCTACATTGCCAGAATTTTCACTTGATATCGAAAACCGAGAGCAGTTGATTACCAATGGACAAATGTCAATATCAGGTGTAATAAATGCGCACAATGGTCTTGATTTGTCATTAGGCGGTGTACTTGATGTGCTTGTAGAACCATATAATGAGGCGCTTCTTGAAAGCGCAGTTATCTCTTGGGGTACAATCGATAGTGACGGCGATTTGCCATTTACCGTCACATTCTCAGTGGATGAAAATATTCCAAGAAATGAATATACGGTTCAATTAAATGTTGTTAGCCTTGACGGTGGAATTGCCCATGCAGCATCAGTAGCATTCGTTACCGAGTCATCTACTCTTGATGGCACAGCAGAAGTGGCAGGTCAATCCTCCGTTTCAACAGGCGATACAACCCAACATGATGGAACTGACACTTCTGCTCAGAACATACCTGATGATGATAACGGTGATGCTACCAACAATGGTAATGAGGACAATTCAGATTCAGATTCTAAATCATCCAATACCGGATTAATTGTCGGTGGGACAGTTGGTGTGTTAGCGATTGCAGCAGTAGTTGGATTTATTGTTGCCCGCGGCCGAGGCGGCAATCAAAATGGCAAGGATTTCTCACAACAAACATGGGGGGGCCAAGCCGCAATGATGCCGAATCAAACTGGGTATCAGCAACCATCAGTGCCAGTAATGCAGCAGCAATATGCTCAGCCACAACAGATGAATCAACAGCCGGTACAACCAGCCGTACAACAGCCTATGCAACCAGTTGGTCAACAACCAACACAATCATTTCAACCAGTTCAACCAGTAGCCCAAGCACCTACCGCACCACAACCAGTAGCCCAAGCACCTACCGCACCACAACCAGTTGCACCAATGCAGCCAACGACAGTCGCTGACTACACAGGATTACCTCCCGGCGGCCAGTATGACCAGTCTACGGGTCACACAATTTACATCCAAGCAGACGGTGTTAGGTGGCAAATGAATGCAGATGGTAGTTTCAATCGATTGAATTGATACTGATAATTACTCACTATTGTCTTTGAAGTACAATAGATTTCAAGAGTAACCGATATTCAGCCATGGTTAGGGGTCCATATGGCAACTATCAAGGAGCAAATCGAATTGATTCGCGCTGAGATAGATAAAACTCAGAAAAATAAGGCCACTAACGCCCATATTGGTAAACTAAAAGCCAAGATTGCTCAGTTAAAATTGAAGGAAGAAAAGGCTGCGGCCCACTCTAAAGCTAGCGGGGGCGGCAAAGGTTTCGAAGTGAGGAAATCCGGCGATGCCACCGTCGCATTAGTTGGATTCCCCTCGGTCGGTAAATCTACATTGATTTCAAAGGTCACCGACGCACACTCTGAGGCTGGAGGTTACGCTTTCACCACACTGACTTGCATTCCTGGCGTCATGGAACATCGTGGTGCAAAAATTCAGATTTTAGATTTGCCGGGATTAATCAAGGGTGCTTCAGAAGGAAAGGGTAGAGGGCGAGAAATTCTCAACGTAATTCGCAGTGCTGATATGACGTTGTTCATTGTAGATCCATTCCAAGATGGTCATTTCAATGTACTCCACAAAGAATTACATAATGCAGGTTTGAGATTGAATGAAACAAAACCACCAGTCTTTATCAAGCGAGTTGAGAAAGGTGGAATCGATGTACGTACTACTGTTGAACAGACGCACTTGACCGATGCAGATATCGGTGAAATAATTCGGTCTTTTGGTTATACCTCGGCAGTTGTTACGCTAAGAGAGAACGCTACAGCAGAACAAATTGTCGATTGTTTGGCAGGTAATCGTGTCTATGAAAAGGCAGTTATTGCAATAAATAAGATTGACATAGCAACAGAGAATGAAATTGTCAAGGCCACTAAAGCATTACCAGAGGAATGGCCAGTCATGAGGATTTCAGCGTTCAAAGATATTGGGCTTGAAGAGTTGAAGGATTTTATCTATGATAATCTTGGGTTTATGAGAGTATTTTTGAAACCTCAAGGTCAAGAAGCAGACCTAGAAGAGCCATTAATCGTCAAGGACGATTCAACAGTCGAAAATATCTGTAACAAATTACATCGTGATTTTGTCAGGAAGTTTCGCTTCGGTAGAGTCAAGGGGCCCAGTGCTAAATTTGATTGGCAACGAGTAGGCCTAGATCATTTATTGAAGGATGGAGATTTACTTACCATTGTCGTTAAGCGTTAGTCCCAAATTCCCATGTCCATTCTCGCATCTTCGGAAGCGTGAATCTTTGGATCCCATCTTGGTGACCAAACTAGATTCACATGCACTGTTTCTATGCCGTCGGTTGTCAGAGCGGCACGGTGTGTAGCAGCCATGATTTCAGCTGCAGCAGGGCAGCCCGGGCTGGTTAGTGTCATGTCTATTTCAGCGTGAGTTTGTCCGGATTTTTCTTCGATTCTCACATCATAAACTAATCCTAATTCGACTATTGAAATCTCTAGTTCAGGATCTTCCACTTCATCTAAATGTTGTAATACGGCGGCTTTGTCTGTCATTATCTCACCTACATTTGTTGCTCAATCTCTTTCATTACTTTATCAAACATATTCCGAAATCCGTTTGACCTACTTGGCGATAAGGAGTTTAAGATTCCCATTTCAGCGGCAAAATCTGGAGTTAACGCTAATACATCATCGGCATTGTTACCGTGAATCGCCATTGTTAGGATACCCATCAATCCCTGAACTAGTTTTGAATCTGCTCCGGCTTGAAAGGCAACATTTGAATCAACCAAACCAACTTTCACATGTGCTTCCGACTGGCAGCCATGTACTCTTGTTGCATCATTCCAATCCTCAAGTGGCAGTAAATTAACTTCGTCAGCCAAATCGAAAACCATTTCGAGACGTTCCATTTTATCATCAATTGCTTGGAATTCTTCTATTAGTTCAGAAAGTTCGGCGGAGTAATTCATGCGAACCTCTCCAAAATTTCAGATAGATATTTGACAAATGAAATTACTTCTTCATGAGTGTTGTAAAAGTACAGGGAGACTCGGACAGTCCCAGTAATTTGTAATCTTTCGAGTAGTGGCTGAGCGCAGTGGTGTCCGGTTCTTACAGCAAATCCTCTGGCATCTAGAAGATGTGCTAAGTCCTCACTATTCATGGTTGGATGAAGAAATGAAACAACTGCTGCGTCATTATCATCATGTCTGCCATACACCGTCATCCCCATATCTCTTAGTTGCCCTGCCAACCAGCGAGCAGACTGCAAAATTCTTTCATGCTCAGATTTGATATCTATGCCATTTAGCCATTTAATCGCCTCTGTCCAGCCGATTGCTTCAGCAATCCTTGGCGTTCCAGCCTCGAATTTCTGCTCATTCTCCTGATATGTAGAACCCCGGATGGTAACTGTTTCAATCATGTCCCCTCCACCCATAAACGGTTGCATTTCCGAAAACGCATCATCACCTACAAGTAGCGTCCCAATACCAGTCGGGCCACACATTTTGTGGGCAGAAAATGCCATAAAGTCAGCTCCAAGTTCCTTGAAGTCAATATCTTGGTGCGGAGCACTTTGAGCCGCATCTAGTAGGACCCGGGCGCCATTTGATTTGGCAATTCTAACGATATCAGCAACTGGGTTACATACTCCAAGTACGTTAGATATGTGAACCACACACACTAATTTTGCACCATCAATGGCAGCCTCAAACAAATCCATGTCTAATGTCAAGTCTTTTTGCACAGGGACATATCTCAATTCGATGTTCATTTCTTGTGCTAACATTTGCCATGGTACAATATCGGAATGGTGTTCCATTTCAGTGAGAATAATTGCATCACCATCTGAAAGGTTAGCTCGACCCCAAGCATGGGCAACTAAATTGATTGCTTCCGTAGTCCCGCTAGTGATGATTGCTTTATCTGCATTGAATCTTGCCTTGAGTGCTGTACGACACGATTCATAACCTTCAGTAGCCTCGCCAGCTAGAGTATGAACTGCTCTGTGTACATTCGCATTAGAGTTTGAATAGTAATCATTCATTGCATCAATGACAGAATTCGGCTTTTGTGTCGTGGCCGCATTATCTAGGTAAACTAGCGGATATCCATTGATTTCGCGCTGGAGTATAGGGAATTCATCTCGCATGTTTTCACCTGGCTAATCTGCTTTGACTGTCAACCCTTCCATCAAAAATTGTCGTGTTTTCTCATTACTGAGTTTAGCGAAACTGCTGATTAAAAAACCTTCAAGAATTTCTGTTTTAGCATCTTCTGGACTAAAACCTCTAGCCATTAGGTAGTGAATTTGCTCAGGGTCAACCGATGATGAAGCGGCCCCATGGGCTGCACTTACATCGTCGGAAAGAACTTCCAATTCTGGAATTGCTTCGGCTTTGGCATTCTCTGATAGAAGTAGATTCTTGAATACCTGGCCAGCATCTGAACCATCACAATTCTCTTCGATGATGAGTAATCCAGTACCAATCGCATGCCCTTTGTTGGCACATGCAGAATTAACGCACAATGAGGAATTTGTATGAGGGCTCAAATGATGGATTTCGATATGATGATCGTCAACTCTACCTGCATCACAGTTAACCGCAATATTTTGTGTAAGTGCGGAGTTTGTCCCTTTCAAATAGGTCCTAATATCGCTTTTTATTCTGTTTGCCCCGGTTGACAATTCTCCGTATTCTAGTGAGGAATCTCGTAGTATGTCCCAATCTTCGCATCGCACTAAAGTACACTGTTCATCCAAATCATTGATTAAAGCAAACGAAAAAGTTACGTTTTTGTGTAAGACAGCGGTAATTGATATTCCGAACCATTTTGAGTTACCAGACAGGCGTAAGCATACGTTGCCTGATGATCGAACATTGAAGTGAAGGTGGCACGATTCCATTTCACTTTCACCGTTGACATTGATTTCATATTCTTCCGTTCCATTTTCGATATTGATGCTGTGTTTAGTATTGTTAGATTCTAGAAGAAATGCTCGAGAGATTTCTTGACTGTGTGGTATTTCAGCAATACTATCTGACTTGGATAATTTACCATTAACCATCACAGTGGCCGGTTTTATTTCGGGTATGGCGTCTACCTTAGTTGGGTGAATTTTCTTCCAGGGGGTATATCGCCAAAGGTGCTCAGACCTATTAGGAATCGGTATCTCAAGATAGGTCATCCAATGGCACCTTCCATCTCAAGTTCGAGTAGTTTGTTTAGCTCAACTGCGTATTCCATCGGTAACTCTCTGGTGAATGGTTCAAAGAATCCATTAACAATCAAGCCCATTGCTTCTTCTTCACTAAATCCTCGACTCATGAGGTAGAATAATTGGTCGCCAGAAATTTTTGACACACTTGCTTCATGTTCCAAATCTGCAGAAGAGTTTCCAACCTCCATGGTAGGATAGGTGTCAGAGCGGGAATCTGCATCGAGCATCAAGGCATCACAAACCACTTTCGAGCGACAACCGTGAGCTTTCGGATTGACCTTTAGTAACCCACGATATGATGACCTGCCGCCGTTCTTGGAAATTGATTTCGATAAGATGTTAGATGTAGTATTGGGCGCCAAGTGGTGAACCTTCGCTCCAGCATCTTGGTGCTGACCTTCTCCAGCATAAGCTACAGAGATAATCTCTGCATGGGCTCCTTCACCTTTGAGTATTACAGCAGGATACTTCATGGTTAATTTTGAGCCAATGTTTCCGTCAACCCATTCGACAACTGCGTTCTTGTGAGCAATGCCTCTTTTAGTGACAAGATTGTAGACATTCGCAGACCAGTTTTGTACTGTTGAGTATCGTATTTTTGCACCTTCCATGGCGATTAATTCAACCACGGCAGAGTGAAGGGAGTCGGTAGAATATGTCGGAGCAGTGCAACCTTCGACGTAATGGATGCTACTCCCTTCATCAGCAATGATTAGGGTTCTCTCAAATTGACCCATGTTCTTTGCATTAATTCTAAAGTAGGCTTGCACTGGCATTTCAACATGTACACCTTTTGGCACATAGATGAACGAGCCACCGCTCCATACTGCTGTGTTGAGCGCTGAAAATTTATTGTCGGCGTATGGAATCACAGTACAAAAGTATTTCTTAATCAAATCAGGGTATTCTTTCAGTCCAGAATCCATGTCAAGGAATATTACTCCTTGCTCTTCCAAATCTTCTCTTATTGAATGATATACTGCCTCGGATTCATACTGCGCAGTTACTCCGCCAAGCCATTTCTGTTCTGCTTCTGGAATGCCCAGTCTGTCAAAGGTGTTCTTGATGTCATCAGGAACATCATCCCAATTCTTCTCAGTTTGTTTAGAGGAACGTAGGAAATAGGTGACATCATCAAATTTTATTGATTCTAGCATGTTGCAGTTGCCCCAATCAGGCATCGGTCTCTCCTCAAAATGGTGATATGCCTTAACTCTGATTTCTGTCATCCATTCTGGCTCCCCTTTGAGTTCAGAAATGTCTCTCACAACTTGTTCAGATAATCCTTTGTCAAATCTGATGGTTGCGTTTTCAGGGTCATGGAAACCGTATTTATATTCGCCTACAGCATTGATTGCTTCATCACTCATTTTTATGCCTCCAACCAATCATAGCCTCTGTCTTCTAATTCTAGTGCTAACTCGGGCCCGCCAGATTTGACAAATTTCCCATCAATCATTGCATGGACGTAATCCGGCTTAACCAAATCAAGCAAACGCTGATAGTGTGTGATAACTAAGAATCCAGTGTCTGCTGCAGTCTCATTAATGCCTTTTGCGACCAATCGCAATGCATCGATATCAAGCCCTGAATCCGTTTCATCTAGTAGGGCGAGGTTAGGTTTCAACAGCATCATTTGGAGCATTTCAAGGCGCTTTTTTTCTCCACCACTGAATCCATCATTTACGTATCTAGAGAGGAAACCACGATCCATTTCGAGTTTTTCCATCGCAGAATTCAGCTCTTTACGGAATTCTCTTGCCTTAACATTCTCTTCACGGACGTTATTTACCGATTTTTTCAAGAAGTTTCCGACCTGTACACCCGGTATTGAAGGAGGATACTGAAACGATAGGAACATACCTGCTCTTGCACGTTCAAATACATCATATTCATCGATTGATTTGCCTAAGTAAAATATTTCTCCGCTAGTGATTTCATATGCTGGATGACCCATCAAGACGTGGGCAAGTGTAGATTTTCCTGCACCATTGCGACCCATGATGGCGTGAATTTCGCCAGGTTTTATTTTCAAGTTGATACCTTTGATAATTTCATTGCCATCAACAGAAACATGAAGTTCTTTGATGTCTAGTACTAACTCTGACAAAGTCTCACCAACCAAATGCATATGATTCACCTTTATCAATGAGTGTAAAAAATTGTGGCGCAGTATTGCGTTTTTAGGGTTCCCTAAATTTAGCAAAGAATCAAAAACTAAGGCACTTACCAACCACCATGACTGATGATGACCTTGTTGCCAAATATGCAGCAGAGGCTCAACGATCTATCGATGATGAAGCCAATAAGAGAATTGCCGAGACCGCTGACCCGATTCTTGATGCAAAACTTCGGAAAAAGTCATTACATATACTACTTGAAACTAATGAAATTATTCCGGCTTTACTAGCCAGATTGGGCAGTGTAAGAGCCGCTTTGGATGGTCACGGTGGCGGAATTCAGGTAGAATCCTTTGAGTCCTTAGAAAATGATGACAAACCGGTGATTGATTTTGTCCTTGACTTGACAGGTGCATGCTTGTCATGTGGTGCTGCGCCGGGAACTCTAGATGGAATAAAAGCCGACTTAGAGGCCGACGCTGAAATCAATATCATCAGGTATTCTAGTAAACTACTCGACACATTTGACGAACTTGGAAGAGAATTTATCCTCGCTCATGGTAACGTAGAGTTTGTTTAAACAGTTTAATCTATTTCTAACGGATGAATTCAAATCACAATTGTTTCAGCAACGCTCATGCCTGTATGGTCAGACCAACCTAGAGACAACCCCCAGCCATGCCGGGAAGGCGATGAGGGATTGTTCGAAATTCATGCTCGAGATGGTCGTGCTAGATTAGGTAGATTGCATACCAAACACGGAATACTAGATACACCAACATTGCTTCCGGTAATCAACCCAAATATACGAACAATTGAACCTAGAGAAATGTGGGATAGGTATGGTATTGGAGCGCTAATTACCAATTCATACATAATATGGAAACACCAACAATTGAAAGACAAAGCGCAAACCGATGGAGTGCACGAATTACTAGATTATCCGGGAGTGATTATGACCGATTCTGGTACTTTCCAATCTTACGTATATGGTGATGTCGAAGTGGGTGTTGAAGAAATAGTTGACTTTCAACGCTCAATTGGGGTTGATATCGCAACAATGCTAGATGTTTTTTCAAGACCAGATATGAAGCATTCGGAAGTTGCCTCAGCAGTAGATGAAACGTTGCAGCGTTCTCAGGTTTCTATTGATATGGCTCAAGGAGTCATGCTAAATGGTCCTATACAAGGCGGCCTGTTTTCTGATTTGAGGCAAAAATCTGCCACTGAAATGGGTAAGTTTGATTTTTCAGTACATCCAATTGGGGGTATCGTGCCAGTAATGGAACAGCATCGATACCGAGAATATGCTAAAATTATGCTATCGACACTCCCGTTTTTGCCATCTAATCGGCCAGTACACATGTTTGGTTGTGGGCACCCGATGCTATTCCCAATGTCAATTGCACTTGGTGCAGACTTATTTGATTCAGCAGCATACGCTCTTTTTGCTAGAGATGGAAGGATTCTAACTCCCTGGGGAACAGAAAAACTGGAGGGCATGCACGAATGGCCAATTATGATGCCTTGCATCATGTCGGTGACTCCAGACGAGGTAAAAAAGTTGGATAAGCAAGAAAGAATGGAACTACTTTCAAAATACAATCTAGAAATAACGCTAGCGGAGTTAGCACGTTGTCGCCAAGCGGTTAGAGATGGTAACATTTGGCGCCTAGTCGAACAAAGAAGTCATCAGCACCCAGCCTTAAGAGATGCATATTTGTGGTTGACAACCAATCCTGCCACTGCCGATTATATCCGATTGAGTAAAGGTGATTTTCCTCTGAACGAGATCACCTCGTCGCAAGAAATCGCTAATCATGGAGGTTTTGAAGATGGATGGAATTGGATTTTAGATTCACAACTTACACCCCGTAAAGGTGGTGAGCAATGGGCAGGAGCCGATACATTTAGCAGACCACATATTATTGCTGCCAGAAATTTGCTACTCGATCGCTGGCATCCAAGAACTTCCGGTGGATTGGGGGATGATTCAGTAATAATTTTCTATGGACAGTCAGGTCCTTGGAGAGACAAATGTGATACTGTTGTGGCCAAGATACTTCAGTTTGTACCAGGCTTAGAAATCATGATTAATACCCCAATTGGTTTAGTTCCTTATGCTTTAGAAGACTTGAATCCATTCTGTCACATTGAAGGGCCAGACTGGATTTGGAAAAATAAATTTGATAATGTAAAAATCGCTCAGGAATTGGAACTGTTTGGACTTTCAGGTAGGTCAATAATTCCAATTAACTTGCGTTCAGATAACTTTGAAACTCTAGTATTTAACAGCCTAACAGGGTATGATTCAAACATAGGTGTCGAATTAATAGAAGGAAAGATTACGATTACTGACCAAGAATTATTCAATCAAAGTCAATTAAATCTCAATCGGCTGAAGGCTGCTGACAAATTTTGTGTACTCTTTAATTTAAGTCAAGAAATTGCTATAGAAATGTCATCAACCATGAAGTTTGTTGTCAATAAATATGGGAGGATAAAGAACGTTCTTTCAGCAAGTGGTAAGCATCTCGCAAGTTTCCGTTTAGGTGATGGAGGAATGTCGCTAAATAACGCCGGAGCAACTGAATTATTTGCGCGAAGAAGAAGGGAATTACCAAATGGGTTCAATAAAACCGCAATATCTCCATATTGTGGTGAAGGACTTGCAGTTGTAGTGGTTGATGATGATGCTGAACCTTTTGTTAGAAAAGGTCGCAATGTCTTCCACGGATTTACTATCGCTAGTGATCCATGGTTGCGCCCCGGAGAACCTTGTTTGATCTGTAATCAGTCCGGAGAGCTAATCGGTCATGGCGTTTCAGTATCCACTGCTGACGATTTGTCATCAATGCAGAAAGGTGTCGCAATAAAAACCCGGGACGGGATAAAGGAAGGCGAATGAATCGTTCATTTATGCGTAGCATTCAAAGGATGTCTGCCACCTCATCAGTTTGGGTAAACCATGTCGGACAATGAGTACATCATCGAGACAACGGATTTATCCAAGTCTTACGGACCTCATGTAGCCCTTGAAAATCTCAATCTAAAGGTGAGAAAAGGGGCTACAGGATTATTGGGTCCCAATGGCGCAGGGAAATCCACTTTCTTGAAAACTATACTTGGTTTGATTCAAGCCACATCGGGTGAGGGGACGGTTCTTGGCCACGACATAAGGACCGAGGGTGCAGCAATTCGTTCTAGGATTGGCTACATGCCTGAATATGATGCCCTTAACCCTGATATGGAAGCAATATACCAAGTCAAATACTCTGGGGAACTATTAGGCATGAATCCGGTTGTGGCAATGTCTAGAGCTCATGAAGTCTTACAATATGTCGGATTAGGTGAACAAAGGTATCGAAATATTGGTAGTTTTTCGACTGGAATGAAACAAGCGACAAAACTGGCTTGCAGCATAATCCATGACCCAGAATTAATCATTGCCGATGAACCATCAAACGGATTGGATGCAACAGCTAGAGAGTTCATGATTTCAACACTACAAAACATGGTTAACAATGGTAATCGGTCAGTAATGATGGCATCACATTTGATGGATGATGTCGAGAGAGTATGTGATCAGATGGTTCTCTTGCACAAAGGCAAACTAGCAGCACAAGGCAAAATAGATGATTTGAAAGATATCGATCGTGAAATTGAAATTCATGTTTGGGGTAATGCCTCTAAATTAGAAGAAAAAATGAGTTCAATTGGTCTTGATGTACGTCGTGAGGGCAGAATAATGCGAGTCTTGCATGAAGACGAAGATACGACCAGCAAAATTTTATCCTGTGCAGCAGAAGTAGGTTCACAAATACGCCGAATGCATGAATATGAGGCATCCTTAGAAGATTTGTTCATTGTGATTATGGAAAATCTTGGTTATGAAGTAAAAACCAGTAAAGATCTTTTGCGTAGTCCAGTCCAAGCAAGGCAGGTTGATGCACCTAGCCATATGGGGGGAGGCTCTTGAGTGACGATAATCTTGAATCAGTAGATTCAATGACTGATGAAAAGAGTTTCTCAGAAAATGCTCCGGTAACGGGGCAGGGGCGAATGGATGCGGCTTGGGGCTCTAGAGATGGAGACGAGTCAGGAACAGCCCAAGTCAGTAGTAATCAGGCTTCAGTCGGTTATGTTTTTGAGCAAATTTACAAACCATGGAATGGCGCTCTCAATCCCCGCTGGATGAGGAATTGGGCAATATTACGTCACCATGTGTTAGGAATTTTCAGGAAGGGGCATCGTCCGTGGGGACTACCAACAAAATTATTCATTGTATTGGTATTTATCGCCTCACTTGGTGATGTTGGTCTTACATTGCTTTCTGCCTTAATTGGTAGTCCCGAATTACATAGTATGTGGGGTGTGAATCGGGATAACTTGTACGGGCATGTATTCGGGTTTTTCCCGAGGAATATGCTGTATTACCCAATTTTGGCTGCTCTACTTGTTGGAGGGATTATTTCAGAGGATAGATACCACGGGACTTCTGCAATGTATTTCTCTAGACCAATAAGTAGATTTGATTATGTAATGATGAAATACATCTCAGTTGCGATAATCCAAGCATTTGTTGTGTTGTTAACATTGATGATTTACTATTTTGTAGAAATCATTGCTATGGGTCGTGGATGGGCTTGGATTATTGATACCTTTCCACTATTTTTAGCAGCATTCATTGGTGGTATTATTTTGGTAATTACCTACACCAGTATAGGACTTGGTCTATCAAGCGTATCGAGGGGTAAGTTCTTCCCAGGTATCGGATTAGTTGCTATCGTCCTTGGCAGTAAAACACTAGCAGTTTTGGTTTCAAATTTATTCGAGCGCGATATTATGTACCTACTTTCACCATATGACTGTTTGGCACATGTTGGCCAAGCTCTAATCGGTACTCAAACAACATATGACCAATATTCTTGGACATGGTCATTTGCTTCATTAGTACTAATGAATGGATTTTTCTTGTATATTCTATCATCTAGAGTTGCTTCAATGGAGGTGACTAGAGAATGATGCCGGATTTCCATCAAGAAGGGCAAGCTGAAACCAAACAGTGGCAACCTGAACAAAAGGCTCCAGTAATTTTACTTGAAAATGTAAGTAAAACGTACGGTAAGATACACGCTTTGACCGGAATTACTCTCGCTCTTTCAGGTGGAGTGACAGGTATCTTAGGTTTGAACGGAGCAGGAAAATCAACGCTGTTCAAAATCCTGATGGGTAAATTGAAACCAAGTTCGGGGCAAGTTAGGTTATTTGGTACAAATCCATGGAAAAATCCGGCGCCTTATTCTAGGGTTGGCTTCGTCCCGGAGGGTGAGAAAATGTATGATTGGATGACTGCTCATGATTTCATCGCGACATTTGCTAGATTAAACGGATTGACTAGAGATGAAGCGAAATTAGAGGCAGACCGAGTCTTAGATTTCGTCGGGCTGCTAGATGTTGCACACAAACAAATTGGTAGATTTTCTAAAGGAATGAGGCAGAGAACTAAGATTGCCCACGCTTTGGTTAATGATCCAGAATTAATCATTCTTGATGAGCCATTGCAAGGTTGTGACCCGCTAGCCAGAACTACCATCATGAACGTAATTAGAGAACTTGGTCGAATGGGACGTACAGTAATTGTCAGTAGTCACATATTGACAGAAATAGAGAGAATTACAGAGCAAATAGTAATTCTTCATCATGGAAGGTTACTAGCGCTTGGTAACCTACACGCCATTAGAGAAAAGATGGACAATATACCTCATCGAATCGACATTGGTTGTGAGTCTCCTAAACAATTAGCAAAAAGCGTGATTGATATTGACGCGGTACACGGAATCATTTTCCAAAATCCTGAGGTTTTGACCGTCCAAACACGAAACTTAGGAGACTTTCATAGTAATTTGCCAAGCGCAATAATCGAAGGGAAACACAAGGTTACATCAATCGATAATCCAGATGACGATCTGGCTTCAATTCTTGGCTACTTGACTGGAGGAGGTGGTTATTGATGGCTGACAAAACTAATACAATTTTTAGAGCGTTAGACCGTAAAGCTTCTGCGATTACTGAATTCACAATGCGGCAATATCGAACAAAAATTTCGACTTGGGTCGTTCTAATCACCGGTCTAGTGGTAATCAGTTTACTGATGCTATTTTATGTCGATGCGATGCAAAGAGATTTTGAAGCGATCGATAATGATGGGGACTCTGTGGATTCGGATGGAGACTTATATCCCGATGGCCAAGAGCGTTTGTATGGTACAGATGTGCTTTCTGCCCTTTCACATCCTGGATTATTCGATCCACCCATACCTCCTGATGATCCAGAAAAATGGATAAATGAGGATGATTTTGACTGGGATGAATCACCAACTGGGACAAGAACTGTTAGTGTTGGTTATGATGATGATGGCGATTGTAGAACAGAATCTCGAACTAGTTCCCAAAAAGATACCAACGACAATGGCATAGACTGTGACATTGAATTGTCGCTTAGTTTAACTGGTGATTTCAGATATGATCGAGATAATTTTGTCGATGAAGATCCAGATGACGAGGCATATGCCAAAGAAGCATTGCACAGAGCGTCAATTCTTGGTATCGGAAAATTAGGTTTTGTTTTCATCATTAGCATATTTATCCCACTTTTTATGGCTACAGGGTTGATCAGAGATGAGATGTCTTCGGGTACAATGCACTATATGTTAACAAAACCAATTGCTAGAACGGAAGTATTCTTTTATCGTGTGATTGGTTATTTAGGTATAGTATGGCCTTACTTGATAATCTTAACATTAATTTCTGCAATTGTTACTGGGTTTGCTGGCCCGGGAGATTCGTTATTTAGATTCTCTGAGTTTGGCATTTGGCTAGCAATATTGTTTGCTGCTATGATGGCAACTCTAGTCTATGGCATGCTGTTTTGTTTCCTTGGAGTTATGTGGCGATATGGAATAATCCTAGCAATCCCTTTTGCTGCATGGGAATTAGGTATGGCTCTGCTGTCTATGGGCGTGCCGGAATCTCCAATTTTGAGATTTTCAGTAATTGGTTGGGCTCTGATAATAGTTGACTCAGCAAGTATGATTGTTTGGCCCGATATGACGTTGTTGATTTACTCAGGCTTCTCAGTTGAGACTACCGATTCCCTCGGTTTCGAGCGTGAAGAGTTGATTGGAACAGACCCGCTTCAATATTTCTATGCAACTCCTGGGCTCGGTGACATGAGTCCCTTTTTGTCGATGATTATTGCCACAGTGGTATTATTGATTCAAGCCACAGCGTTACTATTTATTGGTGGTGCTATGTTCAAAGGGAAGGAAATTGAATGAAACATTCGATGGCCAAATTTGCTGGCGATTTATCGAGGATGTGGAAGTTGCAAGAACGTCCACCATTACATCACTTGACTTGGGATTGGTGGTGGTGGTTGCTAATGCTTGATGATGATGATGGCAACCCAAGCGGTAAGCAACTGATGGTACTTTGGTCGACAAAAGACAATCCGAAAGTCATGGTAAGTGGGACTGAGTGGACTCCAAAAGGCCGACCTGGATTTGATGACGATGGAGGTATCTCTCTAGATGGCATGGTCTGTGCATGGTGGTTTGACGGCAAGCGCATGTATGAGCCATACATCAAAAGAAAATGTCGAATGATAGTGGTTGATGATAAGCACCCCTCCTGGCCAAACAATCCCACCGATTCTGGCGCAGGTGGTGGAGCGGTAGTGCCACTCACTGAAGAGGACATGTCAATGGGATTGAAAAGCGATCTGAGTGAATTTTGGCTTAATTTGCACAGTGATGAATTTCCAGAAGATAATAATGTGCCAAAAACAATGCAATTTACTTTGACTCCGTGGAATGAAGCAATGTCTACTGCAAGACATGCGACAGCTACTTACGCCATGGAAATGGGTTATGATATTCTTCGTCTGCACGGCTGCAAGGTGTCTGGTAAATTGGATGGTGAAGACATTAATGGTACCGCTTATTTCCAAAAAGTCTGTGTTCAAGCGCCCTCAGTGCCATGGTATTGGGGCATGCTGCACCTAAGTGATGGCTCATATATTGATTGGTTTTTGCCCCATCTGAGCATGACGGTTACCTCAAGAGACAATCAACCATGGCGAAAGCGAGATTTGGGTCACATGAGTCTATCGCAAGGAGGCTTGTTCCATGATGCAGTCTCCGGCAAAAGCATACCTTTCGATAGAGTGAGAGTTGAGAAGTATGCAAGTGATACAGTAGAAGGCGAACATGGTGCTAATCCTGGAAGTAATCTTCCCGGATTTAAGGTTGAAATGTGGACAGAATCCGTGCATATCAATCTTGATGTTGTAGCAATTGATCGTGCCCACTGGGCATTCGAGCAGCCGACTATTGGTGGTTTAGTTTCAAATTTCACGTACAATGAGTATCCTCTGAGAGTAATCTCACTATCAATTACTGACGAAAGTGGTGTTCGCAAATTGAGTGATTATAATTGGATTAGAGGCAATGCAGAACATTCGTGGGGTATTCTGCACTGATTGTTGTCGCTTCGGGGCAACATTCATTTGGGATAAGACACTAAAGATGTAATAGAGGGGCTAGTATGAGTGATGAAGAATCTACACATGATGTCAAAGCCAGTGAGGAATTGGAGTTCAAAAATGCTGAAAATTTAGCCAATAAATTCCGTCTAATTGAAGGTGAAGAAATACACTTGACAAAGAAACCCAGTACGTTTGCATTTGTTAGTATGTATGGTTTGGGAATTCTAGTCTTAGGGCTACATTTTATGTTTGGCAGGGCTGATTCACTAGGCGATGATTCTGAAGGGATTATGGCTTTTATCTACTGGTTTATTGATCTCACAACAAGCGACAGCATGTCGTTTAGTTTCATCTTCGTAATGCTATTCGTAACTTGGATGAACCGATTGTTAAACACTTCAACTTCCGGTAAGTGGGTGACTCTTTGGCTGCTATTGGTTTCGTTTACGCCACTAATTATACAGATTGACGACTTTATCTTCTTCATCACAGACTTGTTTGGTGAAGGTAAGGGTGATTTCATAGCGATTGAATACAACTTCTTCTTATTTGGAATTGTTTACACTGGACTGTTTTTTGCTCTAACCTTCTATTACCAAAACAGCTTCCACTATGCAATTACCTCTGATGCAGTAATATTTGAACACAGTTTTTTGCTGTCTAGGTCACATCGAAGAATACTGTTCGATAGAATCTCAGAGGTAATTGTTGAAAGAACACCTGTAGGGACAATATTCGGATATGCTACAGTTTCAATTTTAACCGATTCAGGTGTTGGAATAGTCGATGAGTCAATGGGTGCGGCTGGGGCGGTAAACATGCCAGGTTCTGCAGATAGCCCTGATGATACTGTCGCTGATAAAGCAAAGAAATCATTACTCCGTTCGTTTGTTGGCATCATTACATACCAAAGAACAATCAGAACTGTTAGGCCAGATCCAAAGCATTGCTTCTATTCAATTCGAAACTGGGATAAGTGCAAAATGTTGCTGAACGAGATGCACAAAAAGCACAGTCAATCTAACCTATTGAGTGACCTTAAGGATTCTATTTCAAGCGGTAATGATGAGTGAATGCAAGCGAGTCATTCAATAACCCAAACCTCTCCGCCCAATTTACTGGAGTGACACATATGAGTGAGGAAATTCTACAACCTGCTATCGATAAATTTGCTGAAGGCGACCTTGAAGGAGCCGTACAAATGCTTGACGATATTTGTAAAACAAACAAGGATGTCGCCGCAGCACATCACACTTATGCTGAATTTGCTAATATGCTTAATGTCGAAGCACAGGATGATGTTATTCCAGGAGGAAAAATCATGATGGCTTACAAGAAAGCGATGAATCTCGATGAAGAAAATGATGAATACATTGTAGACTTCGCAGATTTTGCCCTTGAATGCCGCAGGATACCTCAAGCGGTCAAAGAGTATGAAAGATACGCTCGCAGATTAGAACTTGCGGAAATTCCAATTGATGACAGACTTTACATGGCGGCGAGAAATCTTGTCGATGCCATAGAGGTAGTTGATCCAACTAAATCTAATCCACAAGTTATGCCATGGTTGAAATCAGCCATAAAGTGGTCAGTTGGTGGCCTGGGCTATTCTCCTGAAGAAGCATCAACCTTACTACTTGAGGAATAAGTGGTATGATGTCTGAGCGAGTTCGCCTCGCATTTACTATCGGCTATATCGGAAGACACTACCACGGTAGTCAAATCCAACCAGATGTAACAACTGTTCAAGGGGAATTAATTCGAGTATTTCGAAAACTGAAATGGCTTGATGATAATAGCGGCCATAACTTAGTGTTGTCTAGTCGCACTGATGCTGGAGTTAATGTGCGACGAAATGGTGGAGTGGTAACACTTGCTAGGAGTCTTTGGAATTCGCTTACTGAAAGGAAAATGGTCAGGGCGGTAGACGATAGGCTACCTGACAGCATTGCATTTCTGAATGTTGAAGAGGTTGCGCAGGATTGGAATCCTCGGATTGCCTCTAATAGAGTGTATCGTTACCGTCTCGAGGGTATGCAAGGTTGGCAATATCCCGGTGAAATATTCAATAATTGGCTAAATTTGTTTGTTGGCACATATGATGCAACTAACTTTGCCAGGCTAGAGGAAGGTAAAAATCCAATTCGGAAAATTTTCTCTTGCACTCCTTGGGTGGTCAATAATAGAGTGGTTGGATTTGAAATAATTGGCGAGGCTTTTCTTTGGAATCAGGTTAGGCGCACTGCAATGGCTTTGTTCAGTTTGTCAAATGGAACTATAACGGAACAACAAATTATCGATGCCAAGAATCGGCCAGAAGAACCAGTTGATTTTGGTGTGGCTCCACCAGAGTGGTTGATATTGTGGGATGTGGTTTGGCCGGGTATCGAGCATAGTGAGTCTGCTGATGCCAGTTATTGTTTTACTGCGCCTCCCAGCGATGATTATGCTGAAAGAACTATGATTGCAAGATGGGAATCTGGTTCGAAGTTGGAAATGGAATCAATGCTATTCCATGAGTGGTCAATAATTGGGAAATTGCCTTACAGTCCACATAATTCATAGTAATTCTATCGATACATCGTCTCCATCGATAAGAGAAAAATGCTCTCGAAGGAATTTAGCCGATATAATCTCTACTACGTCATAATGCCTAGTCAAATCTGGGATTAAAACTGCGCATTCTACAGAGTTATCCTTTGCATGAAATTTTGCTCGAAATGCGGTAGCTCCCCCAAAAGAAACCCCATCTCTCAAGAAGCCTCTAATTCTGTGCGCTTGAATGTGGTTGATGTCGATAGATTTGGCTGAATCGATTAATTCCCCGGACGCATCCAAGGTATCTATCCCAGATTTCAATCGTAATGCAATGTAATCTCTAAGATTATCATTTGATACATTTAGATTGAGCGTACCTGGCCAAACAGATGTTCCCATCAATAATTGAAACTGGTCCTGATAGTGCTTTTGAGCCATGAATACATGTGCTCTACCAAGTCCACTGCTAACCTCGCCGGTGATGCGCATAACCTTGCCAATTACTACTCCCTTTTGAGATTCATGTATCGATAATGCAATACAAAACCCCATGAAGTACCAATACTTGGACTGAGTTAGGTGGAATCATGCCAGGCGATATGAGTTGGATGGAAGAACGATACAGAGAGTTATCTAATCAATCACTGCTTTGGGAACCACCGACCTTGGAAAGCCCAAACCAGCCTCGCTGTGATATGAATGGTAAACCAACAATCATGCTCTCAGCAAATAATTATCTCAATCTCACAACTCATCCAAAAGTGATGAATGCAATGATCGATGCAACCAAAAAATATGGCGCCGGTAGTGGAAGTGTAAGGGCTATTGCGGGGACGATGGACATACATTTGGAGGCTGAGAGAAAGGTTGCTGAGTTCAAGAAAGTCGAGGCAGCCCTAATCTACTCTGCCGGTTATACTGTTAACGTCGGTCTCATCCCTACACTTGTTACTGGTAAGGATGATGTAATAATTAGCGATGAGTTGAACCACGGCTCAATTATTGATGGTGTTCGACTAACCAAAGCGAATAGGGCGGTCTACGCTCACAATGATATGGGGGAATTGGAAGCAGTACTTGCAGCTAACAAAGATGCAAAACGCAAGTTGATCATTACAGATGGTGTATTTTCAATGGATGGGGATATTGCTCCATTAGACGAGATTGATAAATTAGCTAAAGAACATGGCGCTATGGTATATGTTGACGATTGTCACGGCGAGGGAGTGTTAGGTGAAACAGGTGCAGGAATAGTAGATCACTTTGGGCTTCAAGGAAGTATTGATTTTGAAACCGGTTCATTCTCGAAAGCCCTAGGGGTACAAGGTGGTATACTTGCCGGTACTGAGATGACAAGGACTCACGCACTTAATCACTCACGCTCTTGGTTACTTTCTGGTTCCCAACCACCTGGAGTTGCTGCTGCTCAGAAAGCTGCCGTTGAAGTATTGATGGAAGAACCTGAGCATCATCAAAGATTGTGGCAAAATACTGATTATTTTAGAAATGAATTACAATCTATGGGATTTGATACAGGTGTGTCTACTACGCCAATTATTCCGGTAATGTGTGGTGAATCGAGTGTTGCTAAAGAGTTCACAGTTCAATTGGCTAATGAGGGAGTTATGGCCGGTGCGATAGTATTTCCAATGGTCGCTAGGGACAAAGCTAGGATCAGAACTCAAATGTCAGCAGGATTGACCCGTGAAGACCTCGATGAGGTATTGAGAATTTTCGAGAGGGTTGGTCCCAAACTCGGCCTAATTTGATTACTCTTCTGAATTTTCAAAATCATCTACCACTGATTCAATCTCTGAATCATAAGGCTCAGTTTTAAGATATGTTTTTTCTTCATCTTCAATGGTTACTTGGCCCTCAAATGGATTCTTACCATCATCAATCATACACAATATCCGCCATCTTGGTGCCCAGGATAAATGAACGTAAAGTGGTCCTGGGAGAAGTATTAGTGTCCATGACAGGAATGGAGGAATGGCAAAAATATCTGTTCGGTTTATCGACAGCAAAGCTAACCCAACAAATGGCATTGGGTAAAGAATCATCCTTGGAGGAGCAACCGGGAAACGACCAGAAATTGCTGTGATGACGGTAGAACAGAGGCCGAGGAAAAAACATGCTGCCATCAACAATGCACAGTGCATAGCCCAATCGCTCATCCATCCAGAGTTGTCTTCACCAGCAAATTTGTAAGGTAAAATTAGTGCTAATGCGATAAGGAAACCGTAGAATCCACCAATGTTAGACGGGTGAGATAGCCATAACGGTAGTCTAGCAAATTGCTTTGACAACGATGTGCCAAGGAGAGTTTCCTGCTGATTCTCTGATAAAGAACCAATGACAGAAGCCCAATTGTTTGAATTTGACACAGACTTACGTGTTTAGGCAGGGTTATTGAATTAACAGGGTGAATAAGTACCTAAGGTCACTCTTTGTTAATAAATTTAGCAAGCGGGCCATCAACCGATAATTCTTCTTCGCCTAGCCATTCCCGATCGAGTAATCCGTAATCCATATTTTCTCTCTCTCTAGCACCATCTATGGGATCATCGTCACCGTTGACCACATCGCGCAAACTCAGTGCTTGGTTGATGATGATGACTTGCTTCATTAGTTGGGTTTTTTTCTTTGAATTACTAAAATGTCCAATCGTTTTGTAATCTTCATAATCTTCAACAAGATTGTATCCCCCGATTAGTTCATCATTAACCAAACGAACTCTATGTTTGCCCATTTCAAGCCATATATTATCTGAAAATTGAACATAAACTAGCGCTTTACCAATTGGTTCATCATCTATGAATGGATGGTTCATATTGACGCCTAGTGGTGTTTTGATTAATGTCAATGCATCTTTGGCGAAGAGTAGGAAAATGGCCGTTGACATAACTATGATTATCGGTACCATTATCCAATTTATCACTCCAACTAAGAAACCAGTTATGCCGATTATTGTTAACCCTAATGAGATTGAGGTAATTGTCCTCAAAAGATTGTGATATGGTCGGCACAGATCGAGTTTATTGAACTGAATCAATCCTTTTGGTGCTTCCATCATGTTAGTACATTACAACACCGGCATTAAGACTTTGTAAGTTGGGTTGGCATTGTGGAAAAGGAGCAAAAACACCCACACTTTCTGCTTATTCTTCCGCATCTTTCAATAAGACATACACAAGGCTTGATGCCAAGGGGTGATGATTATGGTAGAATTGCCACAAGGTGTTGTAATTGAAGTACGCCGCGGTGGTCATGATGTCTTGACCAAATTATCTAGTGACATGTCCCGTTTAGGGGTTTCAGGTTATATCCGGATTGAGCGACGTCCTAAAGACAAGATTCCAAGAGTTAGCCAAGTGATTATTCATGAAAGTCAACCTAAGTTGGCAATACACGAAACCGAATCAGTTGTCGGTGGCCTAGAGGCATTATTAGAAATCGAACGTGATTCAGCAGCATTAGATTCACTGATTTCTTTGGTTGAACTCTCAAACGAAGAAATTCTTAGGATAATCAATCTATATCCTGAGGGATTACTTTCGACTGATGAAAATCAAACCGAGGAAAGTAGTGGAAATTGGTGGAATAATGTCAAACTGAATACATCTAGTTGGCGTAGAGAGGCAAGGTTGCCAGAGCAAGAAGTGATTGTTGAAGCACCTGAATATATCCAACAATTAACCAAGGCTAAATTACAGAAATTTGACCTAGGTGACAAGTTTCTGAATTATGGAGATGCCTTACTAAATGATTCTTCTGATTCACAAAAAGTACTGAGCCTAGCGGGCATCCTTGCATCCCATGGCCGTCCAGTTATTGTTTTCTCTCGCCATGATTCACGGTACTTAACTGAACAATACGATCTTCCCAAATCCTCCTGTGTGAATATGACTACGAACAATACACCAGATTCCATAAGGCCAGATCTCGAAGTCATCAAACGTAAAATCACTGATTTTTTGTGGGAAAATAAGCAGGCTATTGTCGCTTTTTCTGATATAGAGTATTTGTTATCATTCAATGAATTTAGTTCTGTAATGAATATGTTTAGAGATACTATTGATGAGGTAAGAATGGCAGACCATCTGTTATTGGTACATTTTAATATGGAGGTCATGAGTGATATACAAAGGCATACGTTTGGCCGTGAGTTTGAATCAGTAACAACTACCTATCTAGATAATTTAGTAATGGATGCAGAATCATTGCTAGACCATCCGATTTGTATGGAACTTACTGAAGAAGAATTATCTTGGATTGAACAACAAATCAAGTTCTCCAGTGGTTCTGAAGATGCCGACATCACGAGTAATGAATCAATGACTGGGGGGGCAAGTAATCTTGCCGAAGAAGATATTTCAGAAGCAAGAGAAAATCTGGACAGACTTGTAAATGAATGGCAAGATGAGTCAATAGTTTCCGTGCCACCAGCAATTACTGAATCTGAAACCTCAAATGGTAACGAGATAGTATCGAATTTAGTTGAAAAAGCCTTCTCAGCTAAATTTGAAAATACCGAGCACACAACAACTCAACATAATCCGATTCAAAAGACTCCTGTTATTGAACGCATAAAGGAAGTGCCTTCTAAGCCTGTCGAGGTGGTAAAAACTCCTCGTCAGGCGATTAGAATTAAACGGACAAAGAAAACCAAAAGGGCTGTCAAAATCTTGTCTTCCTCACAGATTTCAATCAAAGCCGCAACTAATAGCAATGTGTCGTTACCAGATTTAACAGATGTGACTGAGGTTCCATCAAGGCGACAGGCAATCGATTTAGACCTCAAGAGGCGTTCATCAAAAATTGATGATGCGCTAGAAAATATGTTGACTAGTAACGAGAGGAAAAAATCACGTGAGTTATCTCAAGCATTAAAACAAACCAAGAGTAAAACTATACGAGATATTGACCAACCAAAACCTAAACCTACAATGCATGTTTCACATTCAGTAACCCCAGATGCAGTGGTAATTGGTGCTAGTGAAATCGTTGGCAGTGATTCATCAAAGAGACGTTCCAGAGAATCCGCATCTAGTATTCAAAATACTATTGATATCGAAAATAATTATCGCAAGTGGTCTACTGAATATGCTTCAAATTCTTTGTCGGTAAACGGTGACTATTCTGAATTGCAAGACGAGGAGGGAACCAAATGAGTTCGAGAAGAGCGAAATTACTGAGTGCGATAAAAAGTGCTCAAAGACATGTTCACTCATCGTCAGGTCCTGAACCAATGCAAGAGCAGTCTGATTCAGAAAATTATTCTCCAAAATCAAAACTGGCAAAATTAACTGGTAAGAGTGGCATCAGTAAAGATCGTAAATCATTATTGTCCAGAGTTGGTGTGAAATCACGTCCAACTTTTGATTTAATTGCTGATGGAGTCTTAGGATCTGAATCAAGTAATTACCAACCGAAAGTAAAATTGGCAAACAGTCAAGGTGAAGTTTCATCCTTGGTTGCTGAAAGAATAAAAAATCTCCGTGAAAGAACGCTGAGTAAAATCTCTAGTGAGGCCAATATGATGGATGATTCGTTTTTTGGATTTGAATCAGATGGCACCCCAATATGGAGCAGCGTAGTTAATGGTGCTAGAGCGATTGAAACAAGAAAGCATTTCGACACACTCATGCCTTCTGAACTAATGCATCATCACTCAGTACATGTCCCAATCACGGTTGGATGGCCTAAAGAATTACCATTTACCTCGCATAATACTTTCAAGAATTGGTGTGTAGTGTCAGAGAATAAACGTGCCACGCAGCTTGCGGAACAGGTTGTTGATTATACCCAAGAAACCCTGAATCCTTTGATAATAATTGGAGATTCAGGAACGGGAAAATCACATCTCCTAAATGCGATAGGTCAATCGATTATGGGAAGAAGTGATCATTCGATTTACTTTATTCGTGGCGATGAGTTGTCCAAAGTGTTGTCACAAGACCATAGTTGGACAGACGTATTTGCCCAATCATCCTTGTTACTAATCGACGACATTGATCAGTCTTTGGAAAATATAGATGTCAGTAACGCACTAGGGGCAATGATTGATGCTGCTCTAAACATGAATGTACATGTTGTAATATCATCGCAGAGTTCCCCGGATAGTTGGCCAGCATCAAAACTATGGAATTTACTTCGGAGTGGGGTAAAGACGATTATTAATCCAGTTGGAGCAGGGAGTTTAATGCTCTACGCACGTCGTTTAGCTATCCAGAAAAGTATAATTTTGAATGATGAGCAATTAGCGGTTATTGTCACCTCAGGAGACATCGGTTGGCGCTCTACAAAGAATGCTGTAGACAAAATTGAATCTGCAGTGAATAGTGGTATCCAACTGATTGATTCAATAGATGTCTATAAACTTATGAATGATATCCAATCTGACGGAGAAGAAACGGTGACAGTATTACAAACTGAAAGCGTTGAAGACATAGCTAATCGATTGATAAGTTCAGTTGTTGATGTCGTCTACAGCGACCAAAAATTTGGAGGTATTGAGATTAATTCTACACTCCCTGAGTTGACAGATGATTATCAACCACCAGAATTTGATGTCAAATCATTAGAGCAATCCCAGAGAGATTTCGTGCAATCTCACATCGACACAACTCTGGATGATTTAACGCCGGAGGCACCATCAATAATTGATGTAAATGATCGTGATAAGCACTTGATTGCTAAAATGACTCGTATAATCGACAAAGACCACTCAATTGCTGCTGATATTTTGACTGATTTGGATATGGGGATTGATGCAAAACTGACAAAATCCAATGAGTTAATCTCTGATGATACTGAACTTTTGGTGGACTTAGAAGGAAAACTATTGAATCTTGCTGAAAGAACTTCAAACGCCTCTATTGAGGGATTGATTGGTATTGCTGACGAACTTAGAGCACTTGAACATGAACTTGTAGCAATTGATACAGATAGAGCGGAACTACCTGAATTTATCGAGGATGAAGGTGAGGATAGATTGGACAGCTTTGTGCCGGATTCAGATTGGAACATTAACAGTTCAGAGGTTTCTGCTGACGATTTAAATGAAGGTGAATCAACTATTATCCCGATTCAAGGCGTTTTAGAACCACACCCTGAGGGAGCCTTACGCTCATCAACAGTAACTCCAGTGGGAGCCGTCCTAAGTGGGGAAGAAGAATGAGGTATCCTTGGTGGACTAATGGAGTCAAGTTCGCTTGTCAGAGTAACTGTGGAAAATGTTGTGACGAACCCGGAGGAATTGTTTACCTTTCGAAACATGACGCAAAACGAATTTCAAGCAGCATGAAGTTACCAGTTGAAGAATGGCTTGACCGAGATTGTACTCAAACATTAGATGGTAGATATGTCCTGAAAAGTAGAGAATCTGATGGAATATGTATTTACTTGAGCGAAGCAAAGACTTGCTCAATTTACGAAAACCGGCCTCAACAATGTGCTGCATTCCCTTGGTGGGGTGAAAATCTTGCTACCGACCGTTCATGGCGACAGACTAAGGAGGAATGTCCTGGATTGACTGCAGACGATGCAATTATTATCGATGGTAACACCATTAGAATCCATGTTCTTGCCGACCGCCAGTCAAGCCAAGGATTTAGGAAATGGTGACTCAATCTTTCCATCGCAATTGATTTGTTTGATTGATAAATAGGCCGCCTTTATACCATAGTGGCAACTCGGATGTTTAGGTGGGGTTAATGACTAACGAAGATGTGCTTTGTGAAGTCACAGAAAATCATCTAAATACAGGTCTTAGAGGAATACCAGTAGGCACTTGCAGAACCTCATTTGTGACTCCAAATGAAGGTGTCCACTACTGCGGCTATCCTATTAGAGAATTAGTGGATTTTTCACCCGAAGACATCATTTATTTGTTGTTCAATAAGGAACTACCAACGCAAGAGCAATCTGCTCAATTCAAATCTGACTTGGCATCTAGAGCAATAGTTCCTACAGGGCTTGAGACAGTACTCAGTAATTTGCCGAAGCATGGCCATCCAATGGATTGGCTGTCTGTAGGAATCCATACGCTTGGAATGTATGATACAACAGGTGACTGGATGGAGGATGCCCTCAATCTGGTCGCAAGAATGCCTCGGCTCATGGGTTTAATCTATCGATATAGAGAAGGACGAGTGAGTGAAATACCAGCAGATGATGTGACAAAGTCACTTGTTGACAGATTTGTTGATACTCTTGATTTGCCTAATGTCGACAAGGACAAAATGACCAAAGTAGTCTCTACATATCTCGTACTACACATGGACCATGGTGGTGGTAATCTTTCGACATTTACTGGTAAGTCGATTGCATCCGGTAAGGCAACGGTTTACTCGGCGATTGCAGGAGCAATGAACGCTCTCTCGGGTCCACTTCATGGAAGAGCAAATCAATCATGTTTGGAATTCGTTTTGAAGGTAGGTACCAGTGACGAGGCCGAAGTAGAGAGATTTGTCCGTAATGAACTCAATGAAGGAAGACCAGTGTTTGGTTTTGGTCATGCTGTATTGAGTGTTGAAGACCCGAGAGCAACAGCCCAGTTCGATCTTGGAGAGAAAATATGTCCAGATGATGAAAATTTCAAAATAATCAAGGCACTTAGAAAAGTTGCCCCCAAGGTTCTTTCTGAAAACAAAAAAATCAGGAACCCTAATGCAAATGTCGATATTGCCAGCGGAGCATTACTTTATCATGTTGGATTAGAAGATCCTACATACTACACCACTTTCTTCGGCTGGGCAAGAGTTGCTGGAATTGGAGCACAGATTGTTGATGAACGAGTTAACATGCGATCGGGCAAAGGAGTGCCCATATACCGCCCAAAGTATTTCCCAGAAGGACAAGAACTCAGGCATATTTAATGAAATTATTTCATGACAGGTCTGGATGTTTTTCCCGAACCTCTGTGACCAATCAACCGAACCGATTGCCATGGTGGAGAACTGAGTGAATCTTCTTTCATTTCCTCAGGATTTACCTCCCAATTCCATTTTGCTTGCCACATTTTGATTACCTCAAGTTTTCTTTGTGTGTCACACTCAGACCATTTTGGGACTTCTACTGACAGCTGTTGTAAAATGTCTTGGTGATTCTCAAATGTGGCACTATCTAGTAACTGTATTTGAGACTGGTCTAGTGGCTGAGTTGCCGGATATTTCCAGCGAGGTTTTCCTTCCTTATACCATGTGAAGTTAGGATTTAGATTATCCGTGAGTCCAGTAATGCCTGACTCAAGTAAACGTGATTCATAATTTTCCTTTGCCGGCCAAACATATACCGGCATTCCAGTACGACAGGTTTGAAAATATTTCAACCGCTTGCCAGATAATCCGACACTTTTGCCAAACAACAAACGATTGTAGAATGGTTGAAAGTATTCCAATGCACAAGGGACCATCGAAGCACCTCTGGATCTATGTTTATTGATTAATTTTCCAAATGGCGTGATTAGGTACTGTGGATAAGCCATCATGCGCTTCAATTTACTGTGTCCGAATCGTGGTACAACTGGTAACAATTCTGCCCATCGGTATTGACTTCCAGATAATTTTACTGATTGGTGCATTTTATTGTGAAATGCATAGAACACTGTATTTGATTTTGGAATTTCGAACTCCTCGAGAATACTAGATGTATTTGCTAACATTTTCGACAGCAGTTTTGTGACGGTTCCTCCACCAAAATATCCTCCGCCAAGTGGTGATTTGGGATGCGGCCTTTTCAGCTCAAGACAAACCATTTTTCCCTCATTTAGCCACTCAGAAAGAATAGTTTTGTTTGCAACCATTTCCTTGAATGAACAAAACCCAAATTCTCTTAGTTCATCCAATGACCATGACTCAACATATGGATTACGTTTGTCTATCGCAACCTTGTTAACAGAAACTTTTGCGTCATGGTGAATAACTAACTCGCCATCAGAGGTTAGTCGTAAATCCAACTCTATTCCGTCAGAATTTGATATCCCGTGAATGAGGCTCTGCAATGTATTCTCAGGGGGCTGCCGCCAATCCGACACAGTCTGTGCTGAACTAATACCTTCAAAACATGATGTGTCGCTTGATTTACTATTAGTCATAAAACGAATGTAAAACGGTTATGTGGTGAAAAAAGATATATTTGCAAAGGTATCGAGAGGGTCATGAGTCCATACACAATCATGATGATTCTAGTGATTTTGTTCACTCCGGTAGTGTGTTGGCTATTCTCAACCACGCAGAAGGAACATCGGGTTCCATTATCACAATTGGCCAAGGAATTTCATGAAAAAAGATACTATCTCCATGCAATGGGTTACCTAGTAATTATTCGTTGGAAGGCGATTACGGATTTGTTGAACGAACCAATCAAGTCTGAAGTAGGTCATTGGACTGATTTGATTTATGCAATTGAGGGAGAATTTACCAAACACATACAAGATTTCTTTCTAAATGACACACTGACAGCGATTCTCAACTTTCATTACTTGTTCATATATCTGTTTTTGATTTATGTCACAACAGTCTATTTTGCATATACTGGTGACAGAGATATGACGGATAAAGTGACATTGAATTATTTACTAATTTATGCACTAGCAGTCCCTTACTATCTATTCTTCAACGTAGAGGTAACATCATCTTGGATTCCAGGTATGGAGGCTCTGCTGTATCATGATGGTGCATATACCGTATTCTATGCAACGCACGACCCACTGGATAATGCTGTGCCATCCTTACATGTAGCGATTCCATTTGGTATCTTAATGTTGAATTATTTACACGTCAAAGAAACCGGTGGAAAAATGAAAGATTGGCGACACTACAACTATTTCCTCTTCGTTTTGTTCAACACTATTCTGTTTATGTTCTCTATTCTTTATCTTGGAATACATTGGTTCACAGATATACCACTCGGCTTACTTATTGGTGGAATTGGTGCGTTGTTTATACACCATTTACAACCAAGACTCCGCAATGACCATGGGTCATTTTTCAAAGGATTTGATAAATTTAAGATTAGAAAACATGCCATAATTGAAGGAGCAATTGCTTTGGTAATGTTTACGCTAATTTTGATGGCAGTAAATGTCCAAGTTGAAAATTCGGAAGATCGTGTCTCATTTAGACTAGGGCCTGAGGATTCAACATACGAAATCATCCAGGAGCTAAAATATGGTGAAAGGGTTGATTCAAGCATTAAGAATCTAGATTCTACTTTGGTATTGGAGATTGTGTATATTTCCGTTGAGGACAGTGCTAAAACGATGGAAAATGGATCAATAGATTGGCAGTATCTTGTCAATGAAGGGGACCATTATGTATTGCAACCAGGTGAAGAAATAGATATTATCACTGATAGTTACCTAATATACAATCTTATTGTGATGCACAATCCGAGTAAGGTTTCTGGAGATGTAATAGAGGTAAGAATCGTAAATGACTATAATGATGATAAAATGTGGCGAGCAATCCTATTGTCATTTCCTTCACTTTGGATGACAGCGTTCGTATTGTATAGGCTTCAAAGGTTGAAGGCTAATAAGCGCTCTATACTAGATTCTTCACCATCCCATCTGTGGTTGGAAGAAGAATAGTGCTAATTATCACTAACCTATTCTTGGGAGTATCATGTCAGGGGGGGAAGGGCTGCAAGATTCGCTACAGAATTTAGTGAACTCTCCCGGTGGTAAAATCATAAGTGATGGTGCAGATTTCTTACGAAGGCAGGCCAAATTGCTGGTAGTTTTATTTCTAATTGGGGTTATTGCAGCATTCTCTGTAACTAAGAAAGTAGTGTCATGGTTAATCGATGATAGTAGATTGCCAGATGATGTAAACATCATTGTAACATCGCCTATCGAATTTATTTTACTTCAGTTCCAAATTGCCGTTAGTTTCGGATTAATCGTTATCATGGTTTATTTGATTCTGGAGTTAATTCGTAATGGTTCAAAGAATGAGGCAATACAAGAGAGGTTAAGTGAATTGAATCTACAACCACCTCGATTTAGTCTAACCTTTTTGGTGACCATATTTTCAATAATTTTTCTTGGAATAGCAGGTTTGGCCTATTCTTGGAATTTTTTGACACCAATGATTCTTCAATATTTGACTGACGATGCGCAAAATGCAGGTCTGACTACTGAATGGAGACTGGCAGGATATGTAGGATTTATTGTCAATCTTGCTCTAGCATGTATAATTGGTTTTCAAGCGCCAGTGGTTACTATTCTAACAATGCGATTTGGCATTGCAACGAGGCAACAAATTACTCAATACCGTAAACATATTTGGTTCACTGCATTTGTGTTAGGTGCATTTCTATCGCCACCGGACCCATTATCATTGTTTTTGGTTGCTATGCCGGTAGTCGTACTGTTTGAATTAGCAATGATGACTGACCGATTAATCAAAATTTCAAATGCATAAATCATTCATTGGAACAGCCATTTTTCCCGGATTATGTCCGTAAGATTGTCCATGGAAGTCAGAGCCACAACTCACATTTAGGTTGAAGTCTTTACAAGCTTGCCACAATTGGAATCTATATCCGTCATCATGACTTCTGTGGAATGCTTCAATCGAGTCTATTCCTACACTTCTACAATATTCCGCTAATTCGTTAGGTGGAATTCCATAGTATAGAGGATGGGCCAGTGAGGTTATTCCGCTACATTTTTTGACCATTTTAACGGCCTCAGAAATTGTTGGTTTTGGTTGTGCGACATGAGCAGGTAGGCCATCACCAATCCATCGCTCAAAAGCCTCAGATTTGGTTTCAACATATCCTCTATCGACCATGGCCTGTGCAAGGTGTGGCCTACCAATGGAGCCTCCGGCTTTCTTTGCTACTTCTTCATAATCGACAGGCATTCCATGTTCAGCAAGTTTAGCAATCATTTTTTTCATCCTTGGTATTCTATTATTTTGTAAAGGTTCCAACCACTCAGCAAACAATTCAGTGGCTTCACTATTGTGTTTTAACCCCGGAAAATAAGCTAACAAGTGCCATGATTTCGAGGCTCTTTCACGATTCTGTCTAATCAACTCATCACTATCTGGCTCAATACCTATCTCGCAAGTAATTTCTACCCCTGGAATGAAATTGATTCCCATTTGTTCGGCAGATTGTTGTGCCATTTTCCAACCTGAAATGGTATCATGGTCAGTTAATGACCAGTATCTTACCTCGTTATCCTTCATTAATTTAGCCACATAATCGACACTATGCTCTCCATCACTATTGGTAGAATGACTATGCAGGTCATAGTATTGTGTCCACACAAATCAACCCAAACGGTGGACACATATCAAGTTATGATTAAAATAAATCATCGATGTTTGGTAACTCTGGTGTCTCAAATTGAACGGGTGATTGATTGTCATTGTCATTTTCTTCAACTATTTCATCAATGAATAAGTCACTAAGATCAGGTAAGTGCTGAATTTCACTGGTTAACACTTCATTTGATTTTTCATTTGTAATTGCTAAATCAGGTAATTCTGGCAATTCATTCGCATTTTGGCTACTCACATTAATGTTAGGCAGGGGGACATTTTCTCTTATTGTGGTGTCAACTTTATCTGTAGTCAGCGTAGGTGATTCTAAAACTGCTTCAGCATGTTTATGTGGTGCAGGTAGTTCTTGTGCCATTGATTGTGCTGCTTGCCCAAAATCTCCAGTACTTAGGGTTCCGATTGCCTCATTGACCTGTTCTTCATTTACTTCCGCTTTAGCCCCCAAAATAGAATCGATGATTCCCTTTGTGTGGCTGCTTTGGCTATGAGTCGATGGTACCATTCCTCCGGACTTGGTTGGAGTACTTTCTAGATTGGCAAATTGGTCCTCAAGAGACAAATTATTGGTCAATGCTACAACCTCTCTCTCCTTTGAGGCAAAATATGCCATAATAAAGCACAAACCGCTTGCAGTAATTCCTATATATTCTTCAACAGAAATCCCAGATTGCTCAAATAAATCAAGTTTCAAGTTAACTGCAGTTGTTATTATTAGCAGCATTCCTATGATTTTACCAGCGCTTGCCAATCTTGGCGCCCGTTGCTCCATATTTTCACACAGTCAAGTTTTGGCTATGATACTTGCTACTAGATTTTCTGCTCTGCTGCAACCACAGTATTTTCCATAAGCATCGCAACAGTCATCGGCCCTACGCCGCCAGGTACTGGAGTAATCCAAGACGCCACGTCTTTTGCAGATTTTTCTACATCGCCCACCAAAATATAGCCTCTTTCTGATTTGTCATCATCAATACGATTGATGCCTACATCAACCACTACTGCGCCAGGTTTTATCCATGATTTTTTCACCATATTTGGTCTTCCAACCGCTGCGACAATAATGTCTGCTTTTTGACATTGTGATTCCATATCTTGTGTACGTGAATGCCCTATTGTAACAGTCGCATCCGCACCCTTGGACGCTAAAAGAATGGCTTGAGGCATACCCACATTGCGTGACCTACCGATAACTAAGGCTGTTTTTCCTTGGGTTTCAATTCCAGCCCATTCCAATAATCGCATGACACCATTTGGTGTACAAGGGATAAGACAATCATCTCTTGATTGGACTAAACGCCCGAGATTTACTGGATGGAACCCATCAACATCCTTGGAGGGGTCTATCATATCGGTAAGTGATTCTTCATTCATATGCTCTGGTAATGGAGACTGGATTAGAATTCCGTGGACATTTTCATCATTATTCAAACGAGAGATTATTGTTCTTAATTCTACTTCCAATGTATCTTCTGATAATTCGATATGGGTACTTTCAATTCCAAGCCTTTGACATGCCCTTATCTTTGCCCCGACATAAACATGGCTAGCAGGATCATTGCCAACAATTACTACCGCTAAATGGGGCCTTATCCCCGCATCTATACAGTTGTTAATCCTGTCAACTAATGCAGCCTCTACGTCAGCAGAACACGACTTGCCGTCAAGTAAAGAAGCCACCATGAACGCCCTATTCTATATTGTTTATTGAGTATTTGGATGCTTAATTTTACCACCACCAATCTCTGTTTCCATTCCGGTAACGGTGGCAAAAAGTCGATTATCGTCAAAAAAAGATTTGAATTCTAATGAATTACCGGACGGGTCATCCAAGAACATTGTTGCCTGCTCACCAATTTTGCCCGGATACCTAATGTGTGGTTTAAGCCTAAAGTCAACTCCTTGAAGTTCCAAATAGTCTCTAAATTGATGCCATTGTTGCCACTTCATGACGAGGCCAAAATGAAACGGTGGCACTTGTTTACCGTCAATTTGTCCGCCATTTGTATTATCTGGCATTTGGTCTACCAAGTGGGCAACAATTTGATGGCCGTGAAAGTTGAAATTAATTGAGGAAGGGGTTCGCCTACCGACCGAACAACCGATTATATCCACATAAAACCGTTCAGTGTCAATGAGGTTACTTACTGGAAACGCTAAATGAAATGGTCTCATATTTCATGCATAAGGCATTCAGTTAACTGTTTTTGTGGAGCCAACGGAGGGACTCGAACCCCCGACCGTCGGATTACAAATCCGACGCACTACCAGCTGTGCTACGTTGGCGCTGGATGACCCAACCAACAATCATTCATCAATGAAACGGATGATTTATTATAATTGGTCATAATTTTTTAATGGGCAAATCAAAGAACATGGTTTACTTGGTTTGTCTATGGCCGACGACACAGCGAACAGCTTTCTGAATGATTTCGCTAAAACAAAGCAAGGTAATGATACAATATTTTCTTGCTGGGCTCGCTATCAAAAAGCCATATCAGATGGGTATGATGCAGTAAATGGCACAATCGGTGCATTATTAGAAAATGATGGAAATCTTGCAATTAATCAAACCGTTGATGCGTTTGTAAGGAATTCGCCGCCAATAGAAATCGCCGCTTATGCTCCTTTGAAGGGCTTACCGGAATTTCTTGACTTAGCGGTAACATTGGCTTTAGGTGATGCCAGAGAAGAATTAGAAAGCATCGGAGTTTGTCATACTGCTACTGCCTCCCCGGGAGGCTCAGGTGCACTATTCTTAGCTGCAGCAAATTATGCGGACCCTGGAACTAAGGTGCTGCTAAGAGATAGGCATTGGGGGCCCTATGATGGATTTTTAGCAGGATGTGGTCTCGAAATTGCAACATATCCGCTACTTAACGAATCATTAGGTGTTGATGTTGACTCATTAAGATTTCAATTAGACGAACTTTCAAGATCACAAAACCGAGTGATGTCCTGGCTTAACGATCCAGCACATAACCCCACAGGTCTTTCACTGAGTAGCGAAGAGCGAATGACCGTTTTACAAGCGTTCACAAATGCCGCAATGGAAAATGAAAATGTAGGATTCACTTTGTTAATTGATGCAGCATATCACTTGTACGCCAGAGAACCTCATGGATGGGCTGAGACCATAACTGACGCTTTACATGACGGAATGGAATGGCCTGCGAATTTACTAATCACATTTGCAATTTCCCTTTCAAAATCACATACGGTATATGGATTAAGAGGTGGAGCTTTGGTAACTATTCATCCCGACAAGTCTGTTGTTGATCGTATGACCACAGTGATGGGCGTGACTGGACGACAAACCTGGTCAGCAAGTTCTAGGTTGGCTCAATATTCAATCGCTAAGATACACGCAGACAGCGAATCAGGAGCAGCGTGGTCAGATGAAAAAAATAGACTAACCGAAATTCTACAACAACGTCGAGATTCATTCATCAAATCATGTGAAAAATATGGCGTTCCAATCAATCCCACACATGACGGCTTCTTTGCTTGGTTAGAACATAGTGATGCAAACTCTATTGTCGAGAAATGTGCATCCAATCAAGTATATCTTGTACCACTGAATGGAGGAGTTAGAATTGGTCTGTGTGCTATTCCAACTAATCAAATTGAACGGGTCGCAAAATCTCTCAGTGAAGCCTTGCAAGAGTGAGAAAAATGTCTCGAAACCCAAGAGAGAATTTGATTCTTGGTGGCTTCATTTGTATTTCCTTTGGAGCATTTTTTACCGTAGCAGGTGTTTACACACTTGCATCAACAGTTGGAGTGCTTGGTATTTTACTTTTCACAGTAGGTATGAGCCTGAAAAGTAATATCGGCATGTCAGATGCAGAAGTACGGAATTGGCGACCTGAAGAAGGTCAACTGCCTGATGCTGGGCGAGTAATGTACAGAGTCGATGTAACAATCGATGAACCAATTGAATCGACAATAGTCTGTGGTCCCTGTGGGAAAGTAACAGTTCAACAAGGTCCCAAACCAGATACATTCACCTGCTCACAGTGCAACACACTACTGTGGAGTGCTGAAGAAGAATAGAATGACTAAATGCCGTTAATTTTCATCACAGATTTGATAGCAGAATCACTACTCGAATGTTCATGGTGGCCGACAATCTAGTCAACACAGAGCGTAGAATGCTCAAGGCTATGTTGGCAGATTCAACAAAAGTATGGTCCTTGTCTGATATTCTTACTGCTTGTGATTGGCAAGACCAAGCAATTGCCGTCGGTGCTGGATTAGGTATTGCCGAGAAGGGTTATGCTGAAGTCTCAGAAACTGTAACTACTGAGGTAAAACTGGGTGCTCAAGGACATCTAGCACTGTCTGAGGGACTACTTGAAGCGAGGTTATGGGATTGGATTAAATCAACTTCCGATCCATCTATGGCTAATTTACAACAATCGTTTGAGCGTCACGAGGCAGGTCCGGGAATTGGGCTACTGAAGAAATTGGGTGTGGCCATGGATGGTGGCAGTTTTACCTGTGCCAACGAATCAGAGGTGACTGCAACAATATCCGCAAGACAAGACTTCCTGTCAAAACTTCCTGCCGTAGTTGCCGACCTTGATGATGTTCTGCTCAACCACTTCAAAAATCGACGCAACTTCATAGAATTTATTGATACTACTACGCGCACATGGATGTTAACTGAAGACGGAACGCAATTAGATTCAAGCTTACTTATAGAAACAACAATGATTAACGAAATTACTCCGGAGTTATTGCAGAGTGAAACTTGGAAAGATGCAGATTATCGACGTTTTGATGTAACTTTGGAATCAGCGACGCCAAGAACAGGACGCAGCCACCCGATGCAATCACTGATTGAAAGGATTCGTCATATATTCTTGGAAATGGGCTTCTCTGAGATTGTCGAGGACTATGTCCAAACAGCAGGTTGGAATATGGACGCGTTGTTTATCCCCCAAGATCATCCTGCCAGGGAAATGCAAGATACCTTTTATTTGGATAATCCAAAAATGCTTTCATTACCTGATGATGTTATGGCTAAATGGTCTGATATTCATCGAACTGGTGGCGACACTGGATCAACTGGCTGGGGTGGAGAATTTTCTAAAGAAACTTCACAAAAAGGACTCTTGAGAACCCATACAACAGTCAACACAATTCAGTATCTTGCAGAAAACCCTGACATGCCTTGTAGGATGTTTGCCGTTGATAGAGTGTTTCGTAAAGAAGCGATTGATCGAACTCATCTACCTGAATTTCATCAAATTGAAGGGATAATAATGGAAGAAGGTGCCAATCTGCAGATGCTAGTTGCCACATTGAAGACTTTTTATGCCAAGATGGGTTATCCAGAAGTTAGGGTTAGACCAGCATATTTCCCATATACTGAGCCTAGCCTTGAGATTGAGGTGAAATGGCGCGGTAAGTGGTTAGAATTAGGTGGGGCAGGTATCTTTAGGCCAGAAGTGACTGAGCCACTGGGAATTAAGCATCCAGTACTTGCTTGGGGTATGGGTCTAGAGAGATTAGCAATGCTTGTTTTGGGATTAGATGATATTAGGCAGTTGTACATTTCTGATTTAGAGTGGCTGAGGAATCAACCGCTAATTTGAGTCTGATGACGGGTTATTTCAATAATTACCAACAATAGCGTTGGTCATGGCGCTGATGAACTCCTTGGACTTGGGTGTTTTCAAGCGCTCTGAGACTTGGAAAGCATTCGTCATTGCCGCAATGATGTTTGTGACAATATCTTTTGCTGCGTTGTCTATGTTCGATAATCTCGATGAGATATTTCAATCAGATGCGGAACCAGAACCAATTCCAAATATTGCTTTTGAGTCACTGAATCGGACTGGCATAGAATCTCCACTAGTCAATGAAACAGGGTGGTTTAACATGGACGACTTGCGTGGTTCAATCATAATTTTTGATATGATGGCTCATGATTGCAGCAATTGTCATGCAGTTCAATATCACTTGGAAGATAACATGAACGCTTGGCAAGATTTAGCATCTCAAAATAATAAATCACTACACATAATTGCTTACGGTAGTTGGTATGGTGAAGATTTAGGTTATCTCAATGAATCTGATAGTAAGTATTCAGTGCCTATGTATCCAACTGGAATGGGCTACGAAACGTCAGCCACTCTTACCGATGGAAGTTTAACTGACCCCGTGAGATTGTTTACCACAGGTGGCGCTGGTCAAATACCTGTAGTGATGGTTATTGATGAAGAAGGATATATTATCGAGAGACAAATTACTGGGTCGCCTGTAGACAAATGGAGTTCATTTGATTCAGTAGTTGAACTTGCACTTACAACTTCGGTAACAGAAACAGAGGACCTTCGCATTGCTTGGGAAGAGCCCTCAACATCCTACCTTGCAGTTTTCGCTCTGGGTATGATTCTATCCATTCTAGTCTATTTTTCGCCATGTGCTTTTCCAGTTCTGCCTGGTTTCATTTCTTACTACCTTTCTCTTGGTGCTAGGGAAGATGAATTGATTGCGGAAGGTAAATTGAAAACAAAGATGCCAAGTCCAGTCGTAATTGGTTCATTATCAGGATTTGGAATGTGGACCTTTTTCTTATTCATCGGAATTATCGCAATGGTGATGGGAGAGGCTTTTCAAAAATCTGGTCTTGTACATTACATAGCGGTATTCATTGCAATTTTGCTAATTATTCTTGGTTCAATGATGCTACTTGGTATTACTTCCCATCTAATGGGATTCGTTCAGAAATTTGTCGATAGATATAGCACTACTGAAGATGATGACATTTTTACACCCCGTAGAAATATGTACCTCTATGGTATTGGTTACGCCGCAGCATCTATTGATTGTACAGCAGCAGCGGTCTTACCCTTTGTGTTGTATCTCAGCACCCTTGGTGGTAGTGCAGTAATGCTGGGTATTGGTGGACTGATGCTTGGATTATTGATCTTGATGATAGCCGTGACTGTAATGGTCGGGCTTGGACGCCAAGTCATGATTAATTTCCTAAGAAGGTCAACTGGTATGATTAAGATGGTTGGTTCGTGGATGATGATTATGGCAGGTATAAGTCTAACACTATACTTGACAAATAGGGAAGCAGTAAGCGCGGTTTTTGGTTGATTACAACGATTCAAACTCAGTTAAAATCTCTTGAGTTTGAGAATTTTCAAGAGCTGGTAGAATCCAAAATTTCCATGCTGTTATGCCGATTATTATTCCAGTAACTACGTCCCAAACAAAATGCTGTTTTGTTGTCATTACAGATATTGTCAACATAATCCATGCGAACCATAGAACTCTTACATGCCATCGATAATCTCTGCTACTATACCATCTGCTGACAACTAATACTGCAAGCATACTCTGGACAATGTGGAGTGATGGCCACGCATTCCAAGGTGTATCGACTTCGTATAGGTAATCATACCATGGTTGCCAAATTCCTAATTCTGTCTCAAATACACTACTACGAATATCTACTTCAACAGGTAAAGTGACGAAAATGATAAACACAATCCAAGTTAGAAGAAGTAATATTTGATGAAAAATCACATTTTCTCGTTGTGTTTGTTCATTTTTCATACCCAAGATTGCTGCCATTGGATAATAAAAGTACAAAGTTGAATATGGTACAATCATCCAAGGAATGACAGGAATCCAAACATCTAGAGCGGTTGTTGGGTCGAATGCTTGCCAATCACGCCAATAGGCAAACTTATTTGTTACCAAATACCCAAGACCGGCACCAATTATTATTGCAACGATTAGGGCAACTGGTAGACGATAACCAAACAAACTGGTTCTACTTTTCCAATGACTGCTCCATAACCTCCATGGTTTTGAGCCCCATTTCATTGTCATGGTACAGCGATATGTGGCTGATTAATTAATAATCTGCCGAATCAAAGAGCAATGCCGCAATGCGGGCACGCTTTCCAACCAGCCATAACTGGTTTTGAGCAAGATTGACAAGTTTGTTCATTAGAAGAATTACTGGTCGAATCAACCTCTCCTCCTGGCCCATCAACTGCTTTTTGAGCAGTCTGTTGTCTAAGAAATTCTTGCATAACTTCCGGTGTTAATACGTCATTGTTTGCAGCCATTTCCATCATTTTCATTTGTAGGTCATTTTGTTTATCCATGCGTTGGTTTTGATGTTCCATTTGTTGTGCAACTCTTGCCCTTTTCTTGGCTTGTACTTGCTCAAATAGAGCCATTGCTTGTTCAGTTTTATGAGATGACTCTTTCATTCTTAGGTTGGCTTTTCCCTCGTCCCGCTTTAACTCAGCTTCCCACTTAGCCTCTTGTTTACGCAGTTCTTTTAACTCGCTTTGCAGTTCAACAGATACCTTGCCTGCAGCTTCCGCCTTAGCAATGTTTACTTCACATTCAATTCGTCGAAGAGTTGCAGCCTCTCTAATTGTTATTCTTTCCATAAGTGCCTCTCCGTGAGCACCTTCGGTATTAGTTGCAGCAGCAAGTTCAGATTGGAGTTGAATTATCTTCTCATTATCAGTTTGATTTGATGTAATGAATGCTTTCAAAATTGTAAATCCAAGGGTCGATAAAGTTGGTCTAAGTTCAACTTCGGTTCGCATTTCAAACCTATCTTGGAAAGCAGAATGACGCAACATTGCTTCATCAGAGCACTCAGCTAGTGATGGGTTGATTACGCGCATCATTAGTTCGTTATGCAATAATTCCGCTAATCTCTTGCGGTCTAATAGTGGAGCGTTATTGGCAAACATATTGAGGAGTTTAGGTATGTCTTCACTGCGCAATTGAACTCTAATGTTGGCAAAACCATTGACTTTCGATCCATTTGGCAGGTTGCCTGTAAATGGTATTGATATGTCTGCAGGGCCGGTCATTGCAAACAGTAGTCTCCTGTCTTTGGCGGTTACCCCCATCATGTCACCGATAAACCGATTGAAACCACCTGCAATATTACTGACGACTTTTTCTGTTAAAATGTCCCCAACCCTGCCATCAACTATGAATGCACATGCTTCATTTGGCTTTAATACCACTTCTTGGGCTTTCCATGTGTTTAGATTATTTGCATCAATTAGACGTGCTAATATGTTTGGGTTGTCTCTCCATCTGTACCTATTACTCATTTTTTCACCTACTTTGCTTTTTGTCGTAGTCCACCAAGGATTTTATTTCTGGAATTGAAAAATCCCTGACAACTGGTTATCATCTGTTGACATTGCTGAATAAGATTTGTTACGTCATCATCGCTTTTGTTTGAACTAAATGCATGTTCAGCACTATTGGCTATGTTAATTGCTTTGGTTACCATTTCAATGACGTCATGATCATGCTTTATCAAGTTCTTTAAGTCGGAAACTTTCACTGAGCGAGAGCCTGCAAAGAAAGCATGATTCATCCCAGTAACGGATTTATCGACGTCCTCAATCAGAGAATCTATCTCAGTTGTTGCAAGTTTCGCAATTTTGGCAATGGATAATCGTTCTGTTTTGAAGGCGATATCGTGTATGTTAGATATGTGATTACGTGCCCTTGTTCCTGCCCGTTTTATCTCTTCTCGGATCAACTTATCTGCTTCTCTTCGCTTACCTTTTGTGTAGCCTTCATAACTTGACAATACCAATTGGATTCCCCTGATGTACGGTAGAACTTCAATTGGGATGGCTGGCATTGTTCTCATATCATGTTTGTATATCCTCGTTATTATTGCTTGTGTTGTTTGGTGTACAGATTTCTTCCCAAATTAGGATTCGGTCAGAGATAATCTTCGCCTCCTCAATATCGTGAGATACGTGAATAGCAGATACTCGGTTCCCCTTTAGTATCCTCTTGACATCCATTGCTAATTTACGTCGGGATTCAACATCTAATGAGGAAAACGGTTCATCAAGCAAAATTAAATCTGGCTCGGCCAATAGAGCCCTTGCAAGCGCTACTCTTTGAGATTCACCACCTGATAATGTAGTTACTTTTCGACTGCTGTAACCAGACAAATTAATCATTGCTAAAGATTGCTTTAGCACATCGGATTTTTGTTGTTTGCTTAGTTTTGAGTTACTCCCCAGCAAAATGTTCTTTCCGACATTAAGATGAGGATACAGTACTGGTGTTTGGAAAATAAATCCGGTGTTAAACTGTTGATTGTTTGGTACTGAAATATCGTTGCCTTCTGAGACCTCTAATCCAGCAATCATTCTCAACAGGGTGGTTTTTCCGCATCCACTGGGTCCAAAGATAGAGATAATTTCGCCCTCTTTCATAGTAAATTTGAGTTTTGAAAAAACAACCTCATTGTCAAATTTCTTACTCTCGATATCTACCGTTACAAAATTATCATTAGACATTAAAATCCACTTCCTTCTTCACTATGGCGAAATTTCTCAGCTACGACAAACAGAATGAATGTTAAACACATAAGTGTCGTTGCTGCTGCCATCGCCATTGGTTGAATCATCGGGTTAAACTTCGGTTGACCCATCAATTGGTCAACTAACACCGATAAACTATCCCAAGACCCTGATCTTACCAAAATCCATGAAGCACCAAATTCTCCAAGTGAAAAAGCCATTGTTAACGCTGCAGATACTACTATTGGTGCTCTTAGAATGGAGAATCTACCATGCCACCATGCGTTAATTGGGGACAATCCAAGCATTTTCGCTTGCTCTAAGTATTCAGGTTCTAATGACCTAATTGCTGGTAACATTATTCTTATGACGAATGGTGTTGTGATTATGATGTGTGGTAGCGCAGGAATTAACATCCATGAAAATAGTTCAGGTGCCCACTTTAGTAATCCAATCAGTATTCCTAAACCAATCATTACTGCTGATAGTGCGAGTGGTATCATTGTCGCAAACTCTACTATTTTTGCAGTTTTAATCTTATTTTCAATTTCTAGTCTAGCGATACATGATGCAATTACGTAACCTACAGGCAGGGCTATGATGAGTGTGATAATGCAATAAGTTAGTGAGTTTAGTAAAGCATCTGGGATTGAAGTGGTAGAGTAATTCCCAGACCATGCTTCTTGCCAGGCGACAGTTGAATATGAATAGCTGCCATCTGAACTATCTCTAATCCTGAATGATGCGATAGCAACAGAAATTAGTGGTAGAATCGAAAATAATACTGCAGAATATATGATGAATTTAGCCATTTTACTAGGCTTTTTGATACTTTTTAGGCGAGAGTTTTCAGTAATAATCGAATGGATCGAAGAGTGCTTCTTTTGAATTTGTGCGGTTAACATAATGGCCAAAGAGAGAATCAATAACTGAACTACTGATGTTGCAAGCACTATTTCACTGGTATCAATTCTATAGCCATATATTCCTGCAGAACCACCGGATTTTGCCATCAATGTCTCAAGATTGTCTTGATTCGGAGTTAACCACTTAACAAGAGCAAATGAACTAAATGAAAATATGAAGCATAGACAAGCAGAACACAAAGCAGCGGGTCCAAGAATTGGTAGCCATAAATTTCTAAATCTACCGTATGTTGTTTTTCCTGCAGGTAAGAATCTAATTTGCTCCTCCCATGACTGATTCATTGTAGACAAAGTTGGTTCGATAAATCGCATAACTAGTGATAAATTGAACCAAACATGCGCCGCTATTAATGCAATGAAGTGTCCAGGATTTATCCAACCAGTATATTCCGCTATGTCTCCAATGAGGCCAGTCTCAAGTCGTAGATCTATGCCTATGGTGTCGAGTAATCCTCCCGGGTCAATCAACATCAAGAAACCCATTGCTACGACGATTGATGGAGTGACAAATGGCACCGATAATAATGCCCTAATTGTCTTAATATTATTCCACTTACATCGTCCTAGATACCAAGCCACAGGTAGGCCAAATAGTAGGGTCATGATGGTTGAAATGCTCGCTTCAAGCATTGTGAATTTCAATGCTCTTATCGTGTCATCATCACCAAAGAAATTGAATATTGCATCAATTATCGTCAAGTCAGTGACTGAAGTTAATCTATGAATGGCATAAGTTAATGGTATAATAGTCAAACCACAAAATGCAATTACTATTGACCATTGAAATGGAATTAACCACTTAGGCTGCTGATTAACGCTCAGCAGTATCTCACCTCAGTCTGTAGCGATTTTCCAATTATCGAGCCATGTTGACATTTCTTGGTTAATCCTTGAGATCTCAATATTAGAATTCTGCTCTGGGATGTCTGCATGATATCGATACCCATTAGTTTCAGGTAGTGGTTGACCTTCTAATATAGAGTACATTAGGTTATTTTCTGGCATATTTTTATTTATATCAGGACTCAGTAGATACTCAATAAATGCCTCTGCGGCATCAATGTCTTTTGCACCATTAATTATTCCAGTATACTCAATTTGCTGAAAAGTGGTTTTTGGCAACGTTATTGAGGTTGAGTGTGTGTAGTTTTCTGCATAAAACGCTTCCACTCCAGGTGATTGGCAATACGATACAGTTAGATGGGCATCACCGACATATCCAGTGGTGTATTCGCCATAACCTCCGGTGTAGTGTGTTTCGTAAGATTCAGTCCAACCGGAGGTAAATATTGCCTCATTATCCTTAATCATGTTCCACCAATCAAAAGCATTGGTGTCATCATCGTTATCATTTTCAAAATAATCTATCGTGGCAACTAGAAATGCTCTGCCCGGCGATGAGGTCACTGGTGAGGGGAAAGTCATCTTACCACGCCATTCTTCATTTGTGAGGTTCCATAATGAAGTTGGAGTAGTTACATTTTCGCCATCAACAAAACGTTCATCATAATTTAAGCAAACAGGCCCCATGTCGAAGGGAATTGCGAGTGAACCACTATATGGTTCTAAAGCCGCATCAGTTATATTATTGTAGTTAGGGTTAGTCTTGTATGTCGTTTCAGTTAGAAGATTATTTTGTATCGCAGTTTGTAGGTAGGTATTATCCAAACCAATCATCAAATCTGTTTGAGGACTGTCCTTCGTCAACATCATTTGGTCAAGAATTCCCCCAGAATCATCTACCTTGATAAAATTAACACAATATCCTGTCTTATCAGTGAAAGCATCGACCATTTCGTCACTCAATGCTAATATGTCATAGGTGAGG
>VMHT01185141.1_pt1 | contig 58660 bp, 72 predicted proteins | sample 4693611 | NCBI WGS metagenome assembly VMHT01 (sample SAMN12280063, study PRJNA550983) | marine metagenome | isolation source: seawater sampled from same location over 5 years 0.02-0.2 micron viral filtrate | place: USA: collected off the coast of southern California halfway between the port... ... | reverse complement strand
GCCCCTGTGCGCTGATCGACAAGGTTTGGATCGTCTTGTGGAGCCGCTTCAAAGAAACCACCCAACGCGGCGGCCCCTGTGCCTGCTACAGCTAATGGGCCGTAAGCTTCTATAAAACTCTTGCTTGTATCACTAGCAACCAGTTCTGCGGCTTTTAGTTGTTCTGCGGTGGCTTTAAGTGGATCTATACCACCTTCCTTTAATACGTCAATAGCTGTTTTTTCACCCGCACTTGGATTAAAAAAGTCTACTACGTTTTGCCCAGTTTCTTTTAATGAATCTACAAAACCAGACCCGGCGGTTTCGACGGGGCCTACAGGAACTAAGTTACCCTCTGCATCCAACGTCAGTCCTGCACCGGGATCTGTCGCTGACGCAATTTCTTGTCCCGGCGTGACCGAAACGTCCGGAGATGCAACTTTTTTTAAAGTTTCTGCCGCAGGTGTTTGATAAGCCGTACCACCTTCGGCAGTTGGACCTTGCGACATATTTTTCATAGAGAACCCTGAAAAGTCTCCAGTTGCCGCTTTTCCAATGCTTTCGATACCTGCTGAAACATTGCTGAGTTTAGCGGCATTTTTCATACCGCCCATAAAAGTACCGTTATTAAATTTAGACGAAAGACCCGCAGAAACAGCGCCCATTGCTCCCGCAGTTAATGCAGATTTAAGTGCGTCTTTTATGTCACCGCCTTGTATAAGAGTTCCAATTCCTGAACCAAAAGCGGCACCGTACATGGGACCAAAAGCGGCAGTTCCTACAACGGTAAGCACTGCCGGAGCAATCTTCTTCAGTACCTTGCCGACTTTACTGACTGCTTTGCTTACGCTTTTACCAATCTTGGAAACAGCCCGTCGAATTGATTTGAAGAAAAACTCAGGCAATCCGGTGTCCGGATTGATTGAGTTCTCACCAGAACCGACAACGTACCGTTCTGGGTTCTCAATGCCCATTTCGCGAAGGTGCCCAAAGATAGACTCTTTGAGTTCTGGATTACCCTCTATTAAGGCCCGTGGTACGAGAAGTTCGCCTGTCTCAACGTGTGCTACTTTATCGTCGCCATGACGACCATAAGAAGCCATGCGCTTCGCAACATCTTCAAAGTTAGCAATACCCGAAGACCCAAACGCTTCTTTCGCTTCCTCTTTCTCAAGGTCTGCGATTTCCACATCGGTCATTATAAAATCGGCAATGCCGCCGGCAGGTATTTCCTCTTCTATCAGTTGCGCTTGTGCCATTACTGAGTAGCTCCGCTTGCACTAGGTACTGTTACTTCAATCATTGTACTGCGTTTCTCAGATCCGGTCCAAGAATTACCGCATTTGGGGCAGTTACCTTCAGGATAGCTAGCTATCTCTTCAGAGGTTTTTGCCTCGTAACCGCATGACGCGCAATAAACAATATCTTCTGTTCTTGAAATCATGAGATTGCCACCTCCACTTGTCCCATAGTCGCACTAGACCCAACTCCGGACACATGTGGCCGGTTTGCTTGACTTACTTTCAATACACCCTCTACCTCAAAAAGTGCGCCTTCTTCAAGACCTACATCGTTACCTTCTTGCAACGTAGTCAGAGTAAGGTTCGTGTGCCGCGCTTCGCCGGGGTTTTGTACCTGTTCAAGAAAAATAGAAAAGGCACGTACAATTTGATCCTGATACTCTTGGTTGTAGCTACCCGGAGCTTGCGGAAAGAATGGACGTATTAAGTTTCGGCTCATCGGCCACCATCCGGTCGAATATCAACTCGTGGAGAGCCTAACCGCCAGCCGGTGCCAGTGCTTGTAGACTCTACTCGTAAAGCAAATGACCGCCCACGTAAACGAACATGTGCTTGATTAGTAAACAGTTCTATCGGTACAGAAGCCGTTTGAGTTACCGTTCCGTTATCAGTGCTTGAGTAAGTCGCTCCCGGAAAATTACGCGCTTTTAGAGTAAAGACCGCCGAGGGTGAATCAGAAGATGAGTTACGGAAGGTAATGTCTGGTATCAGTCGCCGTAAAAACGCGAAGTCATTGCCGTCCTGAAGATCCTGCTGACTAGATTCGATATAAGCAGTAATACCTGATCCGGGAGACGTGGATCCATCATCAAAACCATTTTCATGGAAGAACAAATACCGAGTTGCAGAAGCGGCGATAGGGTTATCTTTAATGCCTCTGTCAACCCACGCGGTTCTTTCTAGAGTTCCGATATACCATATCTTTTGTTCGTAGTTATAAATAACGTATCGGTCTATTTCAGTAGCAGTGCTAGATGGATAGAACCACCAAATTTCACCAAAAGAACTGTTTATCGCTCCAAAAACCTTTTCTTTCTGTAATAAATTAAAATCACTAAAAACATAATCCAGAACCGTACAAGGCAACTTTTGTACTGCTCCGGTGTAGACGTAGAAATCTTGTTGTCCCATCCAAAATACAATGTCGTCCACGGCGACTGCGGCATTTGGCGCTATGATTGTCGTATTTTCAGAAACAATGCCTATTCCAAAAGTAAACGGCGGTCCTAAGAACTGCATCGCGTGTAAAGAAACGTCTGTAAAAACAAGTATTTGCTGTTTCGTTTCTACGGCTGTAACAATTTCTGATCCAGCGGATAACCGAAGATCTCCAGCCGTATTTGTGGCAGTCGGTAACCATGTTGTTGGTGCTTCTTGATCGGAAAAACGAATTAACAAAGGGTCTTGCGTTCCAATACTACCCACAGCATCGCAACCAAAAGCAATAACATGACGGTCTCTATCTGAAACAATTATCTTTTTAGCAATCTGAGGTGTCGCTGAGTCTGCTCCCGTAAAAGAATAAAGCGGTACCGCCCTAGAAGTGATTCCAGTAGTCCTGTCCCAATAAAATATACCACCGTCCCGAATGTTAATAATTAGATCTTCACCAAAATTATCGTGAGACCAAAGCCTTAAAACATCGCTAGTTGCAAGCGATGTGCTAGCAGAGCCCCATGTTCCGCGGCCCCATGTTCCGGCTCCCCACCCATTTCCCGAAACAACGGTATCTAATCCGGGGTTTACTTGAAATTCTGCAACAATAGCTAAACCCCCTCCAGCAGTTACCGTGGAAGAAGCGTTGCTCGTTACTGTGATTTTAAAACTATTGTCCGCAACGTCACTAATAAGGTGTTCCGCATTTAGTTCGCTAGCGGGTATACCTCCAATAGCAGAAGCTCCTGAAATAGTTACATAAGCCGTATTGATAGCGCCATGACCAGATATATTAACGGTCACTTGATTAGAACCAGAGGTTGTTGCAAGACAGTTTGCAGTCATCTTTACTCCTAAAGGTTAACGCTTGTGTTGCCGCCATTAACAATGGTAACGGTTACTGCCTCCACTACGCCAGTAGCAATCATGTCTGATTCCAAGGCCCCTACAGAACCTACTTGTCCTGTTGCGCTAAATCCTGCGCTAATTTCTAGTTCTATCGAATTTACGTTGCCAACAACACCTGATGCAGACGTTCCGTTGTTACTTAAATCAACCGAACAAAAAATAGCCCTAACCGGATTTATATCTGAGTATCCGCCACCCTCTTCAATATAATATTTAACGTTTGTTCCCACACCCAAAAAAGTAGACCCATCCAAAGCAACCCAAGGGTGTAATGCTCGTGCGGTTCCTAAAAATTGAGAGTTAGATATCTTAGTCCAACCACCTATTTTTTCTGGAAAACCTTGTCTGAAACGAACTTTGTCGCAATCAAACCAGCCGCCCTCATTAGAATAAGAGGTGGTCTCTTTTACGATTCCGGGGGTAAATTGCAACTTTGCTAAGGGCATTAACTTATCTCTTCAGGCCAATCATTAATAGGCGCATTACCTGTTGAAACACCCTTACCATCAACAGGTGTATCGTAAAGAGCCATAAATTTTACATGAGTATCACAAGCGGTTATCGCATCTTCAATAGTTTTACACGCAGTGCGAACAGCAGTTCTGTAAGTTGTGACGGAAGAGGGTATGGCAGTTCCAGCCTCTGATTTCCGAGTAACATACCAATCAGTGTGCGATAACTTTCCTTTCGCAAGGGTTTTAGTGTTACTAATTGCGACTGACTTGAGCCCGTAGTTGACAACTTGATTGCCGTCTTCATCTTTCAGCTTATTGCCGCTTTCGTCCGTTGCGTCTTCATCGTCAATCTTTCTTTCGACTAAGTTTTTTTCTTCTGAGTCCCAACCCCAATAAAACCTATTATCCCAAGTCTTCGGGTTAGCAACTTGAACCAAACCAAAAGATTTTTTTACTGAATCTGACCACACAGCCCAGTTTGATGGATGCACAATACCGTCATCGGATTTCCAAGATCTTCCTTCTTTGATTGTCCTACCGTTGTGTTGCCACATAAAAATCTCCTATCTCGCGTTTGAGTATTTAAACGGTTGTTCAGCAATCGCCATGTACAAATACGTCACAGCATCACCCGTAAATCCTGCGCTTCCTCTAACCTTAAAACCGTTTGAAAATATGTCGATATCATTCGTAGTATTTGTGCTAGTATTTTCTTCAACCGATTGGTCAGCATACAGAACAGTGCTTGATGTATTGTGAATATTACGTTTTGTGTCCCAAATGCCCCAACTTCCTGACGCATCAATGTTTTTTATCATTATCCATGCGGGTCTAAATCCGGTGTAAACGAACGAATTATCGCCGTTAACGTTGTTGCCTTCGTAAGTGCCGATTTTTAAATATCCTTCAACATCAGCAAAACAATACGCAATAAAGTCTATATTATTACTGTTGTTATACTGTCGAGTTGCGGCGGTAGTGCCGGGGAAGGTTAAAAGTTCATCTCCCACATTCGTCATGTAACTAGCTAATGTGTAACTAGAGTCATCTCGATTTAGTCTAAGATACCGTTCTTCTCCGGTTACTTCAGAGGCTAATTGCACTTGCCAGTTGTTATAACCGTTGTTTGCTAACGGTTTAATCATTATCAGTCGTGGTTTTAAACTTGCGCTAAGACCATGACCTACTGTTGCATTTGTCGTGTTATTGCCGGTCCACTTAACAATACTAAAACCGCTTTCTGTACTGGCGAGAACCTTAGACTGTATTGTTCCTTTAAAATTACTGTACCCCTTTGTAGACGGAGTATTTGCCTGACCGCCCATACCTGAGTGCTGTGTGCAATAGTAGTAAAGAGTTGGTGCGCCTGTAGCTACTGTAATTCGGGTAAACGCTCCTGCGGTGCCGGGAGTTCCGCTTGTTGTAACTCCAGTCGTGTATTCAGAACCACCCCCATGAGTTCCATCTGAGGTTGTAGAAAAACGAAGCGGGTGACTGCCATTTGAACTATCAGATTGATCGAAGGTATAAGTGCCCCCTTCAGACAATTCCAAGGTAATTGCACTAGTGCCAAAATCATCAAACCGATATTTATTTCCACCGTCATCAACGACCTTTACCACGTAAGTGGCGGTTTGTGTGGTACCTGTTGATTTCCAAGTCCATGCTACGTATGTGTCGCCAGTGTTATTGGTAAGTGTATTTGGGTTGCTACCTAGACCGCTATCTAACGTAAATCCATCACTGGTAAACGCAGACAATACTCCGTTATTGTTTCCTTGTGCATCAACCCTGTTAGAAGCAATAGCTGTATTCGTTGATCCTGCCGATGAAGTGCCTCGTATGGAATCAAACAACCCATGAGCAAGATCTTCATTCCTGACTTTTAACCAAACAAAATCCGGTTGGAACTGTAAACTTGTAATTGACTGGGTCGTGCTATTTCCAGCGTATAGGGTTGTATCAAAATACTGATCTGGTGTTTCGTCTTCGTTAGGGTCAATGCCGGGATTAGGCAGATTATCTGTATTAAGTGCCTTATGCCCTCCATCGGGCGAATAGGTAAAACTATTTTGCCCGAAGTTAAAGGTGCAATCAGCATTATTTCCATTTGATGTCACGGCGAAATAGTACCCATGTCCAGAATCAATACTAATGCCTGTTGAACCAACAGAGTGTTGTCCCTCTGATGTTGTAATGCCCGTATTATTCTTTTTAAAATATAATTTGTTATTGTCTAAATCGAGGAAGATACCGATTTTATCGGTTGCACCAAATGTTGCTGGATTACTATCAGATGAACTTTTTTTATAAACAATCCCAGCAAATGAATACATATATGCTTCGTTTGAACCATTCAAATTGGTTCCAAAAACTTCCCCATCTTGACAGACACCAACAGAAACATAATTTGCTGAATTAACAGTTACTTCGGCATACCACTTGCCTGATGTCGGGGCGATTGTAGAACCGACAGACTTATTGTCAGGAACAACAACTTTTAAATTTCCGTCCGATAAAGTGGTTCCGTGTAGTCCTTGAATAGAATTAAGAGTGGCATGATTATTTGTTGGTGAATCCAACACTTGATCTGTCGTAGCAATTCCTGATGAAGTGAAGTGTAAATTGTTACCACCAGTATCAGCCCCTATGGTGCTTGACGATGCAGTTCCTGTTGCTGAATTTTTAAATTGAAGCCTGAATCCGTTGGCACCATACGTTAATCCAGAAATATTTTTTGAAACCCAGATATCATTTTTTGTTTCACCGAATGAGGCTGGAGCTAAAGCAGAGCCGTCAATGAAGTTGATTTCTGCCATGTACCCATCAAATTTACCACCTGTTCCATCAGTACGAACACCAAATCTATTTTCGTAAGTGTTCTTATTTGCGAAATAATAATTTGCTTGATAAGCAGTTGCAGTTGTTAAAGTTTGTTCGACACCGTTGACGTAAATCTTTGCTGTCGTTCCTGATCTGTAAAAAACAATGTTGTACCATGCTCCAACATCCCGGAACACAGCATCAGTTGTGACATTGCCTCTCAAGGTTCCTGAGTCTCTTACTTGCCAATTAATTTGATCGTCAGAATTAAATCGCATTAATTCATAATCATTACCAGAGTTTCCGATTGCACCATAAATATGCGCGAGATCAATTCCGATATTTGAGCGTTTGATCCACACCGATAAGGTATAGTCGTCGTCGCCGGAATCAGCAAGAGTACGACTGAGAAAAGCGGTATCATCATCGTTGAATCGCAAAGAATTATTTATTGTAAACGGATAGAACCCTGTAGCTCCTCCTGAGAAAAACTGAGAGTTATCGAACATTACGCGAATGCCAGTTGAGGTGCGCCAAGCAGGATTCGTCCTGATGCCGCGACAATGTATGGAACAATGTCGGTCGTGCTAGCGGTTGACGATAATGTTAAACCTAGCCCACCCGCTGTTTCATAGTCTGACTGTAATGGGGATACTGTCCTGCTACCACTACTATCTTGAATAAACACAATAAAACCAGCCTGACCTACAACTTCTGTTGACGGATTCACTAGTGTAATTGAGTGTCCGAGCGTAATTACAAAGTTTTGATACGTTGCAAAGTCTAGGGTTACGGTGGTTCCTGACGTTGTAAAAGTGTGTGTGGCACCAACACCACGCTTCGCTCGTAAAGTATTGTCTACGTAAACTTCGCCACCACTAATTTCTAAACGATCATCCGTGGTCTCATCGTATTGAATACCCACATCAGAACCCGAACCAAAGAGTATTCTCTTATTATCCGGAACTATTACTTCACCGCTTGAGTTTGCGGTCACCGCTTTTGATGCTTCTACAGTACCCAAAGTGGTGACATCAACGTAGTTCAGTTCTGCTGTTGTTGCCGTAACCCCGTCCAGCTTGTTAAGTTCAGTTGCTGTTGCCGTAACCCCGTCTAAGATATTTAGCTCTGCCGCGGTTGAGGTGACGGCGGTGCCGCCAATAGACAAGGTGGTAGGATCAACTTTAGTAGCCGCTAAGTCTGTAAAAACATCGGTGACAGTCGCGCCACTGCCCGCGCCGTTAAATTTTAATAATACATCCTTACCGTTCTCAATTTGAAAATCGTTAGATGCGTTGTAGGTGCCTTGAAAAACAATAACCGCTCGGCTACCAGATAAGCTGTTTCGGATATGGACTATCTTTTCAGCATTGTTAGGAGTCAACTCAACATAAGCGGTAGCTCCCAAATCTCCGCCATCCGTAAATTCAATAAACTTGTTTCTACCTGTTGATGAAGATCCGTCAGTAATAGGAAGGGCTGTTGGTGAACCAGAACTTCCCGCACTGGATAAAGTAACTGAAATAATACCGTTGACTGCCTCATCAAGGATATCAAGATTGGTGTTAGTGGTTGTTCCCCACGTTCCCGATTGTTCTCCGGTGGCAATTTTTTCAATACCAAGATTAGTTGTATAGGTGCTAGGCATCGTAAAATCCTCTAAGCCGCTATGTCATCCCAAATATTACCGGGATTAGGGGTTTCTTCAGTATAAGTCGTTTGTTTAGTTGGAACAATGTTACTCCACGTATTACCTAAAGATGGAGTTATTTCACTGAAACTTGTGCTTGTTCCGTTAGATATGACACTCCACGTATTGCCGGAAGAAGGATTAATTTGACTATAACTAACGCTTGATCCACTAGATATTCCGCTCCACGTATTGCCGGGAGAAGGATTAATTTGACTATAGCTAACGCTTGCTCCGTTAGATATGACACTCCAAGAACTTCCGGGATTAGGTGTGACAGCGTTATAAGAAGTGCTAGTAGCGTTGGTAATGGAAACCCAAGAAGCCACCTGATCTGGTACAATTTGACTCCATAAAAAGATTTGGCCCACGATTCCGTTGGCCGCAACTCCATCCGGTGTGACTGTTACATTTTCTCCCACAGATGTCGTAATAACGGTGACACTATTTACTATTCCTGACGACGAAATTCCTGTGAGTATGAGATTGCTATCTGCACTAACAACAGAGTTATTATCAACTTGGCCGCTCGCTGATTGACCCGTTAACGTTAAATTAGAAGTGCCTGTAACCGTAAATCCGTTGCCAACCTGACCGGTGGCAAATTGAGCCGTAACTGAAACGTCTACGTTTTCAGAAGCCGCTATGCCGACAGTGCCAACTTGACCACTAGCAGATTGACCTGTCAGCGTTAAGGTAGAGGTGCCTGTAACGACGGAACCGTTATCTACCCGACCCGTAGCAACTAGAGCCGTAACTACAACGTCTACATTTCCAGAAGTTTCTGTACCAACAGAACCCGGCTGACCACTAGCAGATTGACCCGTTAGAACTACGCTTTGGTCAACTCTAGCTAGTGAGCTAAAGGGGGATTGAGAAAAAGCTGATACAGAAAATGTCATTTTTAACTCTTCGGAAACTTATCCTTGACAGCTTGTATCTTTGACGCCATGTCAGTAGGAAAAATTCCTGCATGAAACAGGGAGTCTAACTGGTCACCGATTGGCGGATAAGCCTCTCTTCGCTCATAAACATAGCGTGGCGTTTTATCTTTAGCGGCAACCATTGCATTGATTTTTGCCTGTTCTTCAACCGTAAGATCAACCAACGTTCCTTCAGGATTATCGGCAGACCATATGAATTTTTTACTCATTAGGAATACTCCAGTAAGTGACCTTGTAAAGTTGTAAAGGTATAGGAACTGCCGGTCGTTAGCGTAAAGTTACTAAGGTAGTCTCGACTAATATTTGTGGAATAAGCCTGTACAAAAAAGAATCCACTAGTTTGATGTGTCTGTTTGATGTTTGCAAACCACCTATCCGTGGTTCGACTAATTTCGATAAGTGACATACCGGAGGGCTGTGAATAAGTGCTCATGCCCACCCATAAATCTGCCACCGTGCCTATATAACCATCCGTGCCATCAGTGTAAGCATACCCACCGGTCCAAGTAGCATCGGTTCCAGCGCGGTTGGTTGTTAATGTAAGATTATTCGGCCCAGAGCTTGTTGCTATATGGCTAAGTACAAGCACATATTTGTAAACATTGCTATCCGCGCTGGTGCTAATGCTGGCACTTGTAGTTCCGGGGCTCACATCAAACTCAGTGCGTTTAATTTGAGCGGCGCTGTTTATTTCTGCTCCAGTAGAAGTGATTGTTGTTCCGCCCAGTTGAACGGTCCCTGCTAAATTAATGGTAGATCCACTTGCCCCCACCGTCACGGTCACCCCAGACGTTCCACGGATCTCGCCATTTTGCTCAAAGACAAGGTCAATATTGTTTGTGCCGTCTCCAATAAATATATCAGAGGTCGTGTCGCCTAATGAAAGATCTCCGCCAGTGTTTGTAATAGATAGGTTCCCAGAAGAATCTGTCTGAATAACAGCATCTACGTTACCACTAGAATCTTTAAACTCGACCTTACGACTAGCTGGAGTAATTAATACATCATTTGACATTAACCAATTCTCCCACCAAGGCGCTTTTTAGCCTGCGTAAACGAATTTCTAAACTGTAGCCTACAAGGCTCTTGAATTCTATTTCTTGTAAACATGGTATGCGTTGGAGGGATTTCGTCTAAGAAAACGTTGAGCCGCCTTAAATAAAAACCTTCAGACGCATTGTCGTTTGATATTGTCACCGTCACGTTTACAAAACGATCTATGTCTCTCGCAGTTAATGTACCGTCCACATCCTGATAGTCGGAAGAAGTTGCGGCTGTCGTATCCACGGAGGCAGTATCTGCGTTTCTATCAGTAGCATCAAACTGAGCATATTCAGACGATCCGCTTTGTCGTGCTGGGATTGCTTCAATTTTTAGTCTTGGATAGGTTCCACTAAACCCAGAAACAACCTTCATAACAGCCCTTGCCCTAAGCGTGGCTCCAGAAGGAACATAAATAATGTTATGTATGCCGCTATACTCTCCTGCGTCATTATCAAACGTATGCAAATACGCCTGCTCTGTTTCATCCCAAACAGCTTGAAAACCGCGACCAAGTATCGCATCTACGTTCTGATGAAAGTTATGTTCAAGCGAGTGACATAAACTGTTAAGGCTTTCTCTTTGATCTCCAAGAGAATAAACGTTTATAAAATCATAAGGTGTGAAAGAATCAACATTTCTGTTGTACTGAACAATGAAATTTGTAGCGGTATCTTGTTCTATACCAGACTCTCCCGCGTACACCGACTCGTTCTGAAAGACATAACAGCCATAGCTAGCTGTTCCGCTTAAACGAAACCCTCTTCTTTTACTCATGAACGCGCTGTTATGATGAAAACCGTTGGCCCATAAATACCAGCCAATAACAATAAATCCATCGTCATCAGTGCCACAGGCCCTGTTGTAAGCTACTTCAGCGTGTTCGCCATCCATACCATTAAGATAAAATCCCTGATTCTCTATTCGGCTAGCATGATTGTTGAAAAAAGCCATGTCGTCGTTGTTGTACCCCTGTACATTATAGAAGCCACGATAACTCCCGTTATGAACGACACAACAACGAACAGTGAAATTATAAAGATAGCGATACATGTAAATTTCTTGGAAGTTTACTGTCGTTGACCAGTGAATAGTTATACCTTCCCAGTATCCGCCACTAGAGTTATGAGTACTACCCCAACGTCCCTCGATCCTAAAACGAGTGTTTGAATTTGAATCGGTTCTGGCGATGTCTTTAAACTCAACGTCTTGCATCATCAGCTTACCGTAGTAGTTTGTGTCATTTCTTCCATAGAAACGAACGACTGAACCACTTTCGTTTACAACACGACAATCTCTGGTTAGCTTCACAACAAACGCGGTGGTGTTCATATCGACCGGATAAGCGATACCTGATGAAATTGTTATATTATTGCCGTCAACAGAAGAGACCGTGTATTTCTCTGGGTGCTCATCCGTTAGGTCAGAAGTTGTAGTGTTGGCTTCAATGACTATCTCATCTCCGGCCACAATGCCCGTAGCATCAGTGACAGCGATTGTAGTATCACTGGTGCTTATTGCAGAAGCCACGGTTGTTGCACACTTACGAACAATTGATCCAGAAGCGTGAGACTTCATAGGACCAGTGGTGTAGACCGTCTGCCCAACTACAGAACCAGTTACGGAACTGTTTAGCACAAGAAAACCTTGAGTTATATCTACCTCAGTAATCTGACGAATATTTCTGTTAGAACTCGTGCCAAAAATAATTCGTTGGTTTTTTCGGTAAATATCTACATTAGCTAAATATATTTTTGTATCGTCTACGGATGTAATCGTGTCGGTAGGACTGACAAACTCACGAACATAAATATTAGACCCTGAAATGTCGTGAATAATAAATCCTTCATCCTCACGCTCTGAGTCAACATTTGTTTGAGAGCGGTTATAGACAGCAATCCAATCCCCAACAGAAAATCCACTGGCACTTGAAACTGGAATGGTTCCAGATAAATTAGTTGTTGCTCCAGATGTTGTCGTACCTTGTAAAGGTTGCGACCCAGTAAACTGTTTTGTATGAGATGAGGCAGGGTTTTGTATTTGAAAGCTGTGACCATTGCCACCGGCTAGAAACACAGTATGCCCTGCGCCCTGTGTCCAATTACCATTAATTACGACATTACCCTGAAAACGAATAGATCTTGTGCCTGATGCAAACTGGAAAGTGCCGCCAGTGTTTACCGTGCAATCTTCAAAGCCAGAACTTAAAGCCGAAGAAACATCATAGGTAACCGTATGTCCATTAGCGACTGTCCATGTATCACCATTAGTATCTGGAAAACCAGAGCCTCCCCAAGTAGACGCGCTACTAAAGTTTCCAGTCTGTGAGGACGTGTAAGCTGTCACGCTATATACTCTACTTCAAACGGTTCAACATCTTTACGTTCTGCGTAAACCGTATAAAAACAATTAATAGCGGTTCCCGAGAGAATAACCCTAGAAACATCCCAAGACTCCACATATATCCCCTGATCTCTACCGATAGGTGTAATGTTTACAGTTATGGAATCTTCATTCACAAGACCTGCCCAATAATCTGGTAGAAGTATGATGTTCTCTTGAGTTTGCCCTCTAACATAAACACCATTTTCTGGGCCTTCTAAAGAACCGTGGCGAAGTTTATGACCAAATTTTGTAGGATGGTCGATAACAAACGATTTTGTTGTTGCTGAAAGAAGACCTGTTACGGCTACACCGTTACCGTCAATAGCAACGACTTTTGTAGATCCGTCAACTATTTCAATATCATTAGAAGTACTATTAATTATTGAAAAAGCGTCGTGGAACGATCCTCCCGAACTGTTCCCTGTTGCTATCTGGTAATTTGTAGAACCACTGTTGTCTACAAAGTTTATTCTTTGGTCGTCGTTATCCGTAGTGTCTTTTAAAGTTAGCACTGGAGCGGAGCTTTCAATTGACAAATTACCTGTCATCGTACCGCCAGCACTTGCGACTGTGCCAGAGACAGCGATGTTACCGACAACATCTAATTTTTGTGAAGGACTCGAAGTACCTATGCCTACGTTTCCTCCTTGAGGATTAAGAGCCAAAGGATACGTGTACGAACCACTATTGTTTGTTACCTGAATCCAATGAGCATAGGGTGAGGAAGGATCAGCACCAAATAAAGTCCGTAGGGTGTTATTCGCAGATAGCAAAAATCCTGCATCAGATTCTTCTAAAGATGGAGCCGATGTCGCGTATGTAACTTCTAAAGGAGCTTCAGGAGTATTCGATGAACCTATGCCTACATTGCCTGTAGCTATAATTCCACCCGCAATATCTAGTGCGTCCGAGTAAACATTACTGTATCGCTTAGATGTGGTGCCTAACGCATACGTGCTATCTGTAGCAGGAGCGATGTTGGAGTAATGTTCATCATCTTTAAATCGTGATAGATAATGCACCCCGCCATACGTGTTATTTCCCGCGCTGTAATTTACTGCAAATATTGTGTGGATACGGGTATAGTGACTACTGGTATTCTGATAATCGTCTAGCGTAATTCTGATTTTGGTGACGCCATTAGCGTCGTTATTAGCGACTCTTCTGGCAACAATAACCTCTGTCTGGTTTGTAAGATCACACTCAGTCTGATATGCCCCGTTTCTATATGTCTCAATTTTGACCGATTTTGCCAGAAAACTCGTTGAGCCAAAAACAATACCTACCCAGCAGGAATAAGTAAGCGAACTAGGTAACTCAAGCAAAATGACATTAGCGTCACCACTGGCATTCTGATAAATGCTTCTCGTTGAGGATGTGCCGTCATAAGCATTATCCCCAAGCGTAGTTAAAGCAGTAGAGCCTTGATGAGACGTAACAATATTTGTAAGAGTCTCAGTTCCCCACTTGTTGAATCCCGCAAGATCGTTAATTATGCGAACATCCGTTTGCTCTCCCGCCTCTGCGGCAGGATTGGCAAAGAACCTCTCTAATACCGTCCAACTAACACTTGTCGTTGCCTGAGTACCAGTAAGATCACCTGTCATAGTGCCACCGGCTTTGGGTAAGGCCGCATCCGCGGTTGTACCCTGTGCGGCTGTAGCGTAGTCCGAAGAGGCAAACGCCTTTACTTGTGCAAGGTTGGTGACTTCGGAGTCCATCAATGCGCCAGCGGCAGTTACATTTGTGGCATCTGTTACATCAGCGGAAGCCTCGATGCCATCTAACTTAGTACCATCAGTTGCAAGGTCTCGACCGTCTACTGTACCAGAAACAACAATGTTACCTGTAACATCCAGTGGAGCAGTTGGTACCGTGTTGTTGATACCAACCTTACCATCTTGATAAACTGTAATTGCTTCTACATTCGTACCGTCTTGATTGTGCATTTCAAGTGCGAATGAATTTGCATTACCACTACGCGAACCCATGTAATTGATGTTGAATCCATACCCTGCACTATTATTGTGACTTGCTTGTAAAAGAGTTAAGTCAGCAGAAGAAAGATCACTAACAGTTTTAATTGCAACGCCACTAGTTTGGTCTAATTGTATTTGATTCCCGTTAACATCTAAGTTCCCACCAAGTTGTGGTGTGGTGTCTTCGACTACATTCTGTAATGCAGAGTCTGCTGTTGTGCCTTGTGCGGCTGTAGCGTAGTCCGAAGAAGCGAAAGCTTTGACTTGAGCGAGGTTAGTTACCTCAGAGTCCATTAAGGCACCCGCCGCAGTTACATTGGTAGCGTCAGTTACATCCGCAGAAGCTTCTACGCCATCTAATTTTGTACCATCCGTAGCAAGATCGCGTCCATCGACTGTGCCAGAAACGGTTATATTTCCTACAACATCGACCCCGGTAGATTTCGTGGCAAATTTTTCTGTACCATAATGATACAAAACAACTTCGCCGTTACTGCCGTCGGCCCTAAAGTAATCTGTTGTTCCACTGCTACCGTCGTCAGTTATAATTCTAACATCTTCATCGTCTGCAAAATTTGTTATTATTATTTGGCCGGTATAGCCCTGTATTTGATTGTTAGTGCCATTGTGACGAATTCTTAAGTCACCAGTAACAGCCTTGTCACCAACCTGAAACTCCCCATTATCGGGTAAATTAACATTGCCATCAGCATTCTTAAACACCGCCTTATCAGCAGGTTGTGTACAGAACACAGATTTAGTGCCAGAGCCAAAGTTGACCGCACTGTCACTGTTTGATGATTGTAGGATTGTATCGCGAGAAAGAGTATCTGGAGATGCGTCAGTAACTGTACCGATGCCAACTTCAAAGTCACCAGTATTTCCGTCCACGATTGCGTAGTAGGTAGTATTTGAATTACCTACGCCCGCAACAAACGTTTGAAACCCAGTTTCTGCCCCTGCAAGGTTTACGGTACCAGTACCGGTCGTTGTCGTGGTTTCTTTAACACGATCCGCAAGAACAAGAGCCATAGCTTGTTAAACCTTTTTGTAGGTCATTCAATCCGGATAATAGCGTTTGATGAAGTGGGGCTAGCTCCTCCGGGAAATACAATTGAAAACGTGCCTGCTGTTGAAGTTTTATCCGCAGTGAAATCTAAAACAACAACCGCCGGATCTCCGGTCGCGCTGTCATTATAAATTAATGCACCCCTAGCAGTGATCGTTGCAGTGGTAAAAGATAAATCTGTAAAATCTGTAAACGCTTTAGCCGGTGTTGCCGAAGTTGTAACACCAGAATTTGTCAAAGTACCGCCGCCCGCAGAGTAAGAGCCTGATGCACTAACTTCGTTTGAGGTCGTGTATCCGGTAGTTGCCGCAGTAAACGAAGCACTATTAGTATACAAAGCTAACTTAAATGTATTACCGCTATTACCACTGGTTTTGAAGTTGTGGACTCCCTCCAAAAGCTCGCCTTTAAACGAGGTACACATGAAGTTTCCGCTGAATGCCATATCATAATCTCCTCAGTTGATCGGCAAGTTCATGTTGACCTGCCTTACGGAGGTCTGCACACAGTGTAGCACGATCCTGCTTGATTCCCATTTTAATGTAATGCGTAACAACTGCAAGCATCTGATCCTTAAAGGCTCTTGCCTGTGCTTGAAGAAGCGGGTGAGCATTATCCCCGACATTGATTAGTTTATTGACACAAAGCTCTGCGACTTGCTCCGGAGAATGACCTCCGTGACTACTTGTCACGATTGTTGGCGATTCTACGGAACCCGTGGTTTTTATACTAATCATAATTATCCTCTGTATAACTCGTCAGCATCTACGGGCTCTGGAGCCTTAATGCTAGATAAAGGTTGAATATTCATAACACCTTCTCCTGTAACGGAAACATGCGGAGGATCATCTAATCGGTGATAGCCATACAGTTTCTGATGAGGAGGAATACTGGTATCTAAAAAAGGAGAATCGGGAGCTATGGATAGTTTTGTACCGTTTGCACAGAGTAAACCGCACCAAAACTCACAACAACCGCGCCCTGCTTCGGCAAAGTGAACTGCTTCGGAATAAGAGAAGTCAATACCATAAATGGCCAATTCTTCTACTTCTTGATACAAAGCATAAGCTAAAGCATAAGCCGCAGTATTATTTAGATAGGAACAGCCCGTGCTTTTTATAACTTCTTCTATAGGATATTTCTCTACCGAAGGACATCGTTCATCCACAGTGCAACTATATATTGGAAATTCTTGTTTGCTCGAAATGACTTCTGAAACAATTTCAGTTTGTCCCCCGGCCTGATCACCATCTAAAAATCGTGTCGGCGGGTCCATCATAAACATTCGATCTGTCTTATAAATACCTGCTGTGGCATTTATCGTCCAAACCTCATCGAATTTCTGAGAATAAGCTAAAGCCATTGCAAAATTAACTTGAGACTTGCCCATAGCCACAATAGCAATTTTGGCACCTTTTAATTTTTTATGCTTCATTAAACCTCTCAAATATCGTCTGCGATAATATGGGAGTTTTGCATAAAAATTAAAGTGTGTAAACCGCTACTGTTTAGGTATCACAATCCGTCCTGCGGTATATTCTTGCGTAGTCTCTTCAGCCTCACCAAGAAGCTTCAATGTCGCTAGTGCTTCAGCATACCTTTGACTGTAAATTTGCGTCAGATCAGGCTCACCCTTCATAAATATATATGCTTCAACTAAAGAACCATACAACATTGCGAGCGAAGCATTTTGAGAAAGCCACGTCGTTCCAGAATCTGCCCCTGCTGTTAGGCTAGCCGGACGATAAAAGTAATGAAGCTCCGCGGCATAAGCAGAGTTTGGAGTCGGTCCTATAATAAAATTACCGTTGTCAAAGACAGCGTAATATCGAGGAGCCCCTGTGGTAGACGAGGATGGATTAAACTCTTGAACAAAGTTAACGTCTTTAAACAATAAAAAAACTTTTTCTCCACCAGAAGTGGTGTAAGACAACGAAAACGGAGCAAGAAAATCAGAGGGCGACGCTAGAAACTGATTAGAGGACGTAAAGTTGGCTGAAACGTTTTTACGAAACAAGTTTAATTGAACATTTTTTAAAATTCGTTCTTCAGCGGCTCGTATAAAAACCGGCAAATTTGTAACAAAAGTTGTTTCACTGTTTTCGGTGTAATCTTGTATAGCCTGTTTCAATTGAGTATATGTGAAACTCATGATGTGCTTACCTCCACCGATCCAACTTTAGCGTAACCAACTAAAGGTCTTGAAGCAGGATTAAAAATTGTTGGAACGCCTACATGTACTTCAAAAGGTTCCACCCTAGATGGTCTAGCATCTTTTAAAGCTTGAGCGTCTACAACACTCCTGAAGGGCCCTAGTTGAGGATGTTTTGGTTCAAACTCATCTTTTCCAACCAAAGCCCCGTTCCACTCTTTCCGCATGTCTTTGTAACGATAACGCTGACCCGACCTATCAGAAATAGAGTAAGCAAATTTACCACTAGCAAATTTAGACATTAGGTTGTCCTAAAATACTCATATTGTGGAACAACGTTAAAGGACGCTCGATCTCGATCCTCAGTCATAGCTCGCTCAAATTCTTCCTCATATACAGCCTTCAGTATCTGTAAGCGTTGAGGAGCCCGTTTCAAAGCAATGTAGTAAGCAAGACCTGCGGCTAGACAAGGATAAAACCTGAAAGGGACCTCTAGTGTGTTAACTTGCGTATCTGCATCCTGTATTCTAGTAAGCGCGTCGTAAAAGATGACGTCTGTACTGTTTTCCGGCGTCGGCCAAACTTTAAGGTTTGGTGTAATTTGACGATCCAAAAAAAACTGCGTTGGACGACCGGTAGTTGTTTTAGTTGGAATATTTAAATATTCGTCTCGGCTAAGTCGGTCTATCGCAAAATCTGTTCCACTACGGCGAACTACTACAGACAGAATGTCAATGACATCCGTTCCTAATGCAGTTGCCGCAGTGCCTGATGTAACTGTAAAAGAACGCTGTTCAATGGTCCACTGATTGAGACCACGATTAGCCCACTCTGCCAACATTAAATTAAGGGAGCGTTTGGCTGTTTTGAGATCGTATCCAGTACGAACTTCTAATCCACAACGTTCAAACGCTTCCTCAATATAATCGGCTACATCAAGTTCAAAATCTGTGCTTGATGAAGTTGCCATTAGCCTTTAACCAGCTTGTAGCCTTTATCTTTAGCCATTTTACGCAACTGAGCGACAGTCATACCTGAAGCACCACCAGCTTTCATTTTCTTATCGACCATGCCGCCGCCGCGCATTTTTTTAGCAGGCCCACCGCGCATCATTTTCTTTGGTTTCATCGCCATGTCTCGTCTCCTTCAAACGATCATAAAGTTCACGTCGTTTCTCAAAAACATGAGAAGCGTCATATTCTTCAAGATACTTATCATAATACCCCTTTGCTTTCAATTTGTCCGCAGAGGCTTGTAATTTGCTAAGTCTTTGAACAAAGATTAGCGCATATTCAGTTTCCACCAAGGGCTCAAACGTATCGTCGTCAATAAGGTCGTTAGGGTCGTCATGAGGATGAAAACCCATAACCCAAATGTCTCTGTCGATAAACATGCCCAATGAAATCGCGTCATTTAATTTATCCAGATAATCTTGAAACTCCTCTGGATCTTCTTTAAAACGCAAATCTACAATAATGTGTAAATCATACTTGTCTTCGTAACGTGATATTGCAGAGTACAGGTGCTGTAGATCCCCATCGTATTTGAAAGAGATAGCAATCTTGTCATTAAGCCAAGCTTGTCTTGCGTAAGGACACGGAGGGAGATTATTAAATTCTTCAGAAGCCTGCTCTAAAGCGTGTGCAGACCAGTCTCTAAGTTCTTGAATTATCTGGTCTTCTAAAGTCATTAAGAGTACCGCGTCTTTTTTCGTCGATTATTCATCACGGCACCACAACCCCGGTGGTTTTTGCGAATAACACCACCGTCACCCATTTTGACTTCTGCTTTTGGTGTATTCTTTACGACTTGCTTACCCTTTGATCCAGCTTTTTTCTTTTTTCTAGCCGTAGCGGCACGTTCTGACTTGCTTAAACTTCTAGCTTTGGCGGCAGGTAAACATCTATCAGGATTTTTTTTATCTTTAGAAGTTCCGCATTTTCCTGCTATGTTTCCGGAACTATCTATACGGACCCAGTTTTGTTCTCGCCACTGTTTTAGCTGTCCCATTACTTTTTCTTCCGTTTAGAACCTTTAGCGTAGTTCGGATCCTTGCAATATTTGCTAGCGGCCATGTTTGCATACGCGCTTGGATACGTATCAAAAGTACGTTTTGCCCAAGCTTTACCCGCAGGACAAATTTTACCCCCAGATTTAACCTTGCCGCCTTTTGCCATTCTACGAACAACACCCGTTCTTTTGATGGGACAAGCTCCGTTTCCTATATTTACTCGACTCTTCATACAAATTTCTCCGCTACAAAAGTCGCTATAATTAAACCCGCAATTCCCCACATACGCATGTCTAAAGTATCAAGAGTTTTGCTTTGACTAACGAGCTTGTCGTTAATAGCCTGATACCTAAGATTGCACTCAGCTTCATGTTTTTGTAACAGCAATAAAACATCGTTGGCTTGTAGATCTCTATCTTCTACAGCTTCATTACTCATTAACATTTCCATCTCTTACGCGCCGCACAAATACGCTTATTAGGCGTTTTTTTGCAGTCAATATTATGCATTTTCTTTTGGCCTTCAGAACGAGCGCAAAAAGACTTACGTCTCTTTGCATCTTTAGAGCCCTTCTTTACCTTTCCAGTAACAGCCGTTTTCAACTTACTGCCGGGGTTTTTTCGACGGTAAGCCGCAACACCTGCTTTGGTCATGCCCGCCCCGGATTTAGTAGAACGAAAGTTCTTCTTGTTCCGAGCGGGCATTTTGGACTTTTTACGCTCCGCCATTTGTTTCTTAGTTAAAGAAAACTGTTGCGGCAGTTATTGCAGTAAACACTGATACATTCACATCGCTCACTCTAATACCCTCCGCCGGAATATTGACGGAGTGAGTGGTAGAGGCGTTAAAGTCAAGATCCAAAACAGTTGATCCGCCATTACCATCAGTGACAGTAAGTCGCGGTGTTCCAGTCGTAGTGGTTAACTGAATCTGACGGATACGCGCAGGACCTACACCAAGAGACCCTGTGCCGGTAATCCGTTTTGATCTTACATCAGAATCCGCCATTGTTTAGTTCTCCTTACGAGTCAGCAAATGGAGTAGCGACAGTTCCTGAACCCGCTAACGTCCCGCTTACAAGGTACTCTGCTGTTCCAATAGCAACGATTTTAAGGTTAGATCCTTTGTCTCCACCCGTTGTGCTACCGTTCATAGAAATAACATCATTAGAAGAAACATCTGAAGCAAAAGCTTTGGTTGAAGTTCCTGCAACGGCAAGAGTTCCGGAAAACTTGTCTGTGCCGTCAGTTTTAATATCTAAATCTGTTGCATCTGTGCCAATAAAAAAGGTGTATTCAGCGCCAATAGTGTCTGTAGTAATCGAGGGAAGAGTCACCGCACCATCAGCGTCATTGATTTCGATAATACGACCAACGTGATCCGCGTAAGTAAGAGTCGTTTCCGCTGTAATTTCTACTACAGCAGAAGAACCTGCCGCTGTGAATCCGCGATTAGACCGGACTGGTCCTGAGAAAGTAGTTTGAGCCATGTCAATCTCCTGTCGTGGCTAGTGTCAACCGCCCAATGCAGTTGTCAGGGATAAATAAATATTACAACAAAAAAGGGCGACTTAGTAGTCGCCCTTTTTATCAAGGATGTTAATCCTTATGCCGCGCCGGCTGTGCCGAATACGGACCGCCAGTCTGAGACGCCGAAGCTGTAACGCTCACGGGCCTTAAACCGCATATTTCCGGTGTCAAAGTCACCTTCCATAGCCGTCTTGATTGGCGAACGGTTAAAGTATTTAAAACCGTTAGGTGCATCAGTCATGACAAAGAACGCATCTGTATCTGTCAAGAAATGGTTGACTACTGCCCCTTCGGGAAGCATACCCATGTTCTTCATAGCGTTTGCGTCGTTGTCTGCTGTGCCCGGACGAAGGTTAGAGTTCAGAACGCGCTCTGCAACAAACTGAAGTTCCTTCGGAATAATCAGTTTAGTGCCACGAACTGCAATCTTGAGCCCACGCTCGTCAGTCAGGCCAGCAATGTCAATCAGCATTTGCTCAAGAGAAGTCTCGTTGAGGTCAGCCGCTACAGACAACTGGTTGCGTTGGTTTCCAGACAAAGAAGGATGCGCGGATGAACACAGTGCCGCACCATCTCCCACAGGGAAACCAGTGTCGAACGCATTGTTCAAAATAGACGCCGCCTTGATTTGCTTGGTCTGTGCCATTGAACGAGCAAGTGCCTTCGTGTAGCGAGAGGCCAGACGATCATACAGATTGTCTTCGATAGCTTCCTCAGTGATTGAGAACGCCAGAGCGATTGTCTCGTGTGTATAACGGGCAGTATATGTCTCTTGTGCATCGTCAAATGTGATGGCAGAGCCTTCACCCTTGACTGGTGCAGTTGAGAAGCCGCCCAGCATTACTTCTTCTTCAAACGCACGATCCGAAGTCTCTTCTGTGAAGATCTCGGCGTGTTCGTTCTCGTAACGCGAATATTCCATCCCGAACAGGGCATTAAGACCCGGTTCAAGCTCTTTCGCTAATTGTGCGCGAGAGATTGCCATAACCTATCTCCTTAAATCCCCGTGGACAACGAAGTCGTTTGCGAAGCCGAAGCCGCAACCGGTGCGTTGTGATGAAAATTAAACCGAACTACATAGTTAACACCGGCCGCATCATAGTCCAAGTTCGCAGTGTCGCCAGTAAGGCCAACAACGCGAAGTGGTAATGTTGCAGTTGTCGCAACCCCCGAGACATCCATCTCAGCGGAAGAACGACCAGTGTTTGTAGAACCAGAAGTAGCGGTCGCCATTGGAGCATTAGCAAAGATGTTACTCAGTGCTGTTGCTTTGTTAGTTGAGGTAGTATCCGCGGATACCATGAACAACTGATTTGGGTTGTCCGCAACGAAGGCTTTGACAGGGAAGTTCGTGTCAACGCTTACGTTATTGGAACCCGGCCAGTAGTTCTTAAAGACAGTCTTCTTAGAAGAACTATCTACATATTCCACGCCCATCAGAACGCCCAGTAAAGGTACTGTTCCGCCGTTAGCATTACCAACAAGGTCTATTACACCAGCGGCCAGTGGAATCACTGGGGAATACTGATAAATAGCGTTGGTGTTGTTATTGGCGATTTCATACTGAGTTACCCCAGTAGTGTTAGCACCTGCACCGTTCAACCCGATAGGACGTAGACCAAACGCAGTATCTTGGTTTGCCATTAGGCCATCTCCTATTCAGTGGGACCCTTACTTATTGCGCGGGCCACCAAAAGTTACACGTTGTTGCCGATCAGGGTTACTGATCCGCATCGTAGAGTGTTGATTCTCTCGCATCATATCGTGATCCACAGCTTCCATCTGATCTGAATTACGCTGACGGAAATACGCCGTGCGTTCTTCAATCGTTTCTACTGGGATCCTTGCGAGGATCAACCCGCCAACACCAAACACGCCTTCATATTTACCTGTATCTATAACCGGTGCTTCAAAGTCCGGGTATTCATCCGCACGGACCAATTCCCATCCTTCTCTTAGCTTTGCACTAATATTCTTGCGGTCATCAAAACCACGAGTCTCAGCGCGAATCCACCGATGTCTAAACCCATCTGGGGCAGGCGGCGCGTCCAACATAGACGGTGGAGCCCACGGCTTACGCTGTGCCGTTTTAGCTCTCGTTTCACTAGCGCGGGAAGCCCGACTTGCAGTTTTCGTTTCTTCAGTCATGCTCAGTTCCTCACGTATTTCGCGTATTCTTCAAGTGGCACCCCTAGTTTTTTAGCCATAGTGACTTGGGTCTTGGAGAGACGGACCTTTCCTGTATTGCGCCCAGTTGCTTTTCCGCGGGATACAGAAGCTACCGTTTGGGCGGGACGGCGAGATTCACCCGAATTATTTAACTTATGGGGAAATTCTTCCGCCATTCGTTTATCTAGTTCATTGTAGTAATCATCTGACTGCGGGTCAAATCCATCTTTTTCTACAAGTTTTTTATGAATGCCAAAAACCGCATACGTCATTGCTTCATCCTGACCAAACCATTCATTACGCTCGGCCCAATCCTCTGCTTTAGGGTCTGGACGACGCGGCTGTTGAGCAGGCATAGGCTGTTGAACCTCTGCTTGCTGTTGCGCTTCATACTGCTGTGCGTATCGCTCTTGCTGAACTTTAGCTTGCTTCGCTCGATCATTTTCAATTGCTAGTGTAGTGATCTTACGTTGAGCCTCTACCACGCCTGCCGTATCACCCATCTCAATCGCACGAGCAAGATCCTGCTCTGCCGCAGTGGTTTGAGTTTCTATGCGTCCAGCGTATTCGGTTACATAGTTGTCGCTTAGACTATTCATGCGCTTCTTAAGGTCTTCTGCCTCCGTTTGCACCTGTTGTGCATAACGAATTGCCTCTTCCCGCTCACGTTCAGCGGTTCGCATTTTTTTGGTTAAACGATCAATGCGCTTCTGCGTTGCATTATTCGCTTTTTCAAAATTATCCTCTTCATCGGATGCGGCAACCTCGATAGGACTTTCTTCAGGCTGTTCAACCTCAAGTTCGACCTCTGTTTCTTCTGCATCTCCGACGTCCAATTCGATTTGATTGTCGTCTTTTTCTTCAGCCATGATTAATCCTTAGAAATGTAAAACATCTTCTGGATCGAGAATCCGAGCCAGAATTTCATCGTCGTTAAGAATCCGTACCTCACCTCCATCAATATTGAAACGAGAGCCAGAATAACGGGCAAACATCACCCAATCCTTTTCCGCGCACCACGCTCCATCCGGAAACTTGTCGGTATCTTTGTATGCTAATGGTCCTACTTTAAGGACATAGCCGACTTGGGTAGAAACCTGCTGTTGCTCAATGGTCTTGTCAGCCAAAAGGATTCCCCCTTCTGTTTTGCCTTTACCACGGTATGGCAGGATAAGTATTCGCCAACCGGTTGGGGTTGGGAGTCTTTCTAAGAGAGTCGCCCCGATGGCTTCGGGGTCAAGGAACGTTTTGCGTTCCTCTGTGTATGCTTCTTCAAGCGTTACGACTTCGTCAGTCATCTATTTGCTCCTGTTTATCTAGCAGGCCCTTGAGTTCCTGTTCGACGTGATCGAGGGCAGTCATCATGCCCATCATTTCACGATAATGTTCCATTGTTTTCACGCCGTTATATTGCAGGCAATCTACAATGGCCGTCCGCTGATCTCGGATGATCCGAAATACAGCTTCGGATAAGTATATATCACTCATTATCTTATATCACCGCATTTTATCTTAGATAGTCCCATATATAGCATAGGCGCGGTGATAAGTAACTAAGCCAATGCTCGCATCCTTTGAACTAAACGCTCCGCACGATTGGTAACCTGCTGATACCACTTGGAATCAACCATCTCATCCGCGGCTTTGTTCCAGTCACGCGCATCAATCCCAGCTTTCATTCCTTTAAATTTACTTAAACGAGGACGCCCCATGTTGAACATCATATTTGCGATTACATGCTGTGCTTCTTCTGGAAGCTGACTAAAGTCGCGATACAATCGCTCACATTCGTCCAATGTAATGTCGATGTCTTGTTCAAAAAGTTCTGCAACTCGTTGTTCTGAAACAGGCTCTCCAACATTTGTGTCAAACTCATTGTCACCCTCAACGATTAAATGGCCAATACCGCAAGTCGGCAGTCCCAAATGGTCAAGATATATTTCGTACTTACAGCCTTCATCGGCCTCCAGTTCCAAACGTAATTTTTCTAAATTCATTTTGTTAGTCCTTGTTTCTTTTCATAGGTACGGAGCCCACCGAGCCCAAGCATACCGAGAAGAACCGTCATCAACGAGTCCATATCGAACGTAGGGATTTCAGGTACCGGTGACCCATACCACGTAATTCCAAAAATAATGAGTGGAGCAAGCACGAAGTGATATGCCAACGCGATACCGCAGGTCCATCCGATAAAGGGTCTCCATCCTGCGACGAAGATTGATTTGTGTTTTGCTTCTTCCCTGTTGACGAGGATTTGTTGCATTGCGGCTTCGTGCGCGTGTTTTTCAGCCATTGTTGAAATTTCGTGGGCCAAAGCATTTTTTTGATCCTTGTCTTCAATAAACTTGTCTAGCAGTCCTGTTACTGGACCGATAAGTGCTTGTATCATACAACTACCTCAAAATTTTACTGTCTTTAGCATTGACCCATTCTGGGATGCAATATGCCTGTACTTTACGCCTTGTCCAATAGTTATAACGAGTTCTGCTAACTCGTTCTGCAAAATAGTTACACCTGTTAATAGAATAAAAATACGCTTTTTTATCAGGTATGACCGTTCCATCGGCAGTCATCACGATCAGTGCAAACACATAAATCACTGGTCACTTCCTACTCATCCATGCTGTTGTTCCCATGTATGCGCCTACAATACCCGCGCCCGATATATAGAATAGATTACTGATATCTGACAGAGCTTGAACTCGTTCTATCGGGACAAAAAACATTGCGGCTGTAAACGCGCCCATAGCGATTAAAGTGAACCGCGCCATACGGAGTTGCGCTAAGTTTTTACGTAAGGAGGTCTCAGTTTCTTTAATAGCTTTTACGTGCGATAACTCTTCATCGCTTACGATGCCATCGCCGTCTTCATCATATTCAGCATAGACCGATTCTTTCTGGAGTTTTTTCTGAACCACTACGACACGTCCCCCTCAACCTGATCTGTTGGAACGCACACCACGTTGTAGTTTCTGAGGGGCTTTCCGATCTTCTGCACCATAGCTTCCCCTGCGTATAGGCACTCCATGTGCGTAGGGTGTATTTCAAGAATCCTAAAGTAAAACGTCATATCGGCCACAAAGATTCCCATTAACACCCAAGTCATCACCGCCCTTTCATTGCAACGATAGCAAGTAGGAGCCAAATGCCACCAGCCACGGCCAGACAACCAGCAAGTACAACAGTAAGATAAATAAGTCCGTCTTTAACCGCTTTCTTCTTACGCTTTCTGGCCGCTTCTTCACGTTCAGCCGCCTTCTTCTTCATCTCTTTCCGGTTGCGAATGAATGTCTGGTAATCGTCCCAAAGGCCGGGTCGCCCGGCGTAGATAAATAATTGTTTTATTTCATATTCTTTCTTTTTTATGTTTTCTAAGGCCCAAAACGATTCCATGTTTCCTGCATCAGCATCTTTTTCTAATTCTTCGTGAGCATCGGCTAACTGAGTCAGTTGCTTTCCCATCTGACCAACAGATGTGACATGACCGGCAAGCTCCTTGATACCATTGATTGCTTGATTCGCAAGCTCGATGGCGGCAATGGCTTCAAAGATCAAAGCCTATCTCCTTTTGAGTAACTCACGTTCTCGACCCGCATCAATACGAGCTTGTGTCTGAGCCGCCTGCGCCTGCAAACGGTCATAGAACTGACGATCACGCATCTGCAAGGTCTGCTGATCCAACTGCAACTTGGCCGCATCCAACTGAGAATCCCGCTCGGCTTCCTGTGCATCCAACTGCAACTCCTGTTGCTTCAGTTGCACCACTGGGTCTGGCCCTTGTCCAGATACTTGCTGAGATAGCTGTTTCACTTCTTGCATACCCTGTGCAATGTACTGAGCTACCAAGCCCTCGTACTCCATCATCCGCTGTTCCGGATTTGCCGCAGGTCCTTGTTGCGCGGTAATCTGCTCAAACTCAGCCGTAGCCCGCTCCCTAGCAGATATCTGAACGTGTTCCATGATGTGCTTCTGAAGAGCCATCGCGACAGCAGGCATACCAGCAACCATCGGCGTTGAACCAAAAACCATATGCGACATAATATGTGCTTGATGATTCTGCCCCGCGAAGGCTTCCAACTGCCCCATGTCGAGTGCATCTATATTCTCCTGTGCAGGATCCGTGGGCCCCATCTCATCCTCTGGGGGTGCCTTCATGATCCGATCTACATCTTTCACGCCTAACGCGTCATACATGTCGCGGTAGACCTCATACATATTGTGAATCTCTGGCGCGGCTCCAGCTAACTGAAGCTTGGTCTGTGCCATCACGATTCGTTGCGCCTGACTGAATACATTTGGATCAGATACCGGGATCACATCCACACGATCATCAAAGTCATTCGCCATGATGTTGGCATCTTCACCCTCAACAGAGTACGGGTACTCCTGTGGCAAACTTTCGCCCATGACGCGGGCAAGAATCTTGAATTCTAGGCGCATTGCGTAGTGCAAACGCTTGTGAATAGCCGACATGACGCGGGAACCTTGCTCCAGCATCGCGATTGTCGTGCCGACAGCGGCCCCCTGATTGCCATCCCCCACTTTGAGGTCTGTAATCGTCGCAAAACGCTGTCCGGCCTCTACAACGAAGCCTAAAAGATTAAATAACGTCGCATCCGGGCCCTTGAACGGCAACGGCATCAAAGAATCACGTATGGCACCGCCGGGAGCGTCTACGTCACGGAATTCACCGGGCTGTAGCGGGTCATCATCGTCCCTGATGCGTAGTCCGCGGGCTTTGAATCCTGCCGGTAGGTTCGATAACGTACCCGCATCTATCAACTGACGCAGTGCAGAGGTCGCGGTCCTAGACAAACCACCAATTGTGTGGATAAGTCCGAGCCCATAGAACGCAAAACCCGGTAAAAACTTGTAATGCACGAAATATTGGATTTTTTTGCGTAGTTCGTCGCCCTCGGCATAGTTTCTACGGATCGCGAGGATCTCTCCGGTGTCATAACTTATAGTAACGATGTACGGAATCTTGATTCCGGTCATTTCTCCTTCGCTATCGACCTCTTCAAAGCCTTCCAAATCCAAATCTACGTGGCATTCAAGTAATGTGGCGTCATAATCAATCTGAGAAGGGGTTACACCGTCAATCCGCTGTATTTCTTCGGTAACAGAATCGCTTCTGCCCTCTCCGGGAGTCACCGGAACGTCTAAATAAAAGCCTGAAACCTGATTTTTACGCAAATCATTTAACGGCATCCGTACAACTTGCGTGATATTCGGGCAAGAATCCAAATCTGCCGTTTCATAAGGCACTACGAGGTTCTCAGCAGGGACAAACTTGCTGACTGCACGGCCCATGCTCTCGTCAAAGTAGACTTTTTTGAAGGTCGAGCCCGCCAATGGCAGATAAAACAGCATCTGATCCATGTCTGGCGTGTAATCTTCCATCACATTGGTGATGTAGTAGTTCATAAACTGGCGAACACGACGTGCCTGCGCTTCCTTGTCCTTGGAGTTATCCCCAATAACGGTTGTGCGGACGGGTCCCGAGGCTGGAAGTAGCTCATTGAACGCCTGTGCTTGGAATTGTGTAGCCGCTTCGGCCAATAATGGATGCGTTACACCGGAAGAACCGCGGAATGGTTGAGTGCGCTCTTCGTAATTGAAACCCAAAAGTTCCAGACCGTCTGCATACGCGTCTTCCCACTCCTGTCTTGACGCCTTATTGGCATCAAACTCTTCCATGATCTCTGAAGCAATGCGACCAAGCTCACGATCAGGCAGTTGTTCCGCAAGGTTTGCGTAAAAACCACCGTCTTCCATCATCTCGTCTTGAGGCTCAAAGTCTACCTCGACGCCACCGTCTTCTGTCGGAGAAATCTCGATCTCACCAATGTCCTCACCCTGAATCATTGCAAGTACATTGTTCTGTGAATCGGGAAGCTCGATCTCAATCTCGGCTTCTAAATCCTCAACATCCAGTTGAGACGGTACATTCTTCTCAATAGCCATTCGTTGCTCCAGTTATAAAGGGAACATATTGCATAATACCATTGCTCCGTGGTTCGCGGGTCATGTTCACTGCTTTGTCCTTCAAGGATACGATGCCGCCTTCGGCATAAGCTGGAACCGCTGACTCGCCTTCACCAACCATCCGGGGACCCGTAATATCAATAGAAGTATCGGAGAATATTTTTTCGTATGCAAAAGCAGGCGCGGCCTTTAACAAAGCGTTGAAGTCTTCTTCTGACATATCCGCGGCATTACTCGGCGTAATAAGGATGTTATCAAACTCCGGTTGTGGCTTCTCTCCCACTAATGATCCGAGGGCCGAGGATATTAATCCGGGAGCCTCTTTGTAGGCGTCAAACGATTCTTGAAGTTCTGCTCTATCTGCATCCGACAGGTTCTCAAACTGATCGTCGGTCATGGACATCGCGCCTTTCAACGCTAGAACTCGTGCCTTACCCAAACCACGCGGCTGAGTCACGTCAAACCCAGCTTGTTTAAGAAGTTCTTGCGCTTCCTCTGCGTTGCCGTAGCGCTTCATACGAAAATAATCTAACGCCCTGATTGCGTTTTCTTCTTCTTTTCTTGGAAGTTTAATAATCGGGTGCAAACCCTCGTGAATGGGAGTCTGACCTTTTATCGAATCACCGGCAACTTGAATATCACGAGGAATCCCCAGTTGTTCTGCTATTTCTGGGTTTAAAGCTACACCTTTGATTCCACTTCTTCCCTGACGATATAAAAATTCAGAGTCTTCGTAACCAAAAGGCACTTTACCGGTATACACAGCTTCGTCAATCGCACGACGTTCTAACAGGTTGCTAGGGTCTTGGTCATATTGTAAAAAGTTGTAGTAATCGAGCATGTCTTGAGTGTTTTTGTCGATTACGTTTCTTGCGGCTTGATCTGCTAAAGGAAAACCCTGTCTATCCCCAAGAACATCTGCTGTTTGACGACGACGATAATTTATCGCATCGGGCAACTCGTCTGCTTTACGAACCCGTGCCTGACTTATCATCTGCTGTCTTAGATACTGCTGAAGGTTTTCTTCCGCATTACGAACCAGATCGGCCATATATCACATTCCTAGAATGTCAATAGTATGCCGCAACTTTAACAGATTGATCCGTATCTTCCCAATCATCTGTGGGTAACTGCACAAAATTACCTTGCCGATATCGCATCAAAGCCTGCGTCATGGAATCCACCAAGTCGTCATGCTCACCATTTGGAAAGGCCGCGACCTCCTCAACAAGTTCCTCGGCCCAAGGTTCGTCGGGGGCCCAAACCATCCCCGCCTCAAACAAAGGCGTCACAGCATGTACCCGCGAAACTTTGTCGTTACCCTTAGAAGGCGTGAAGTTAACCACAGGAATCCCAGTCTGTCTCATCTCGTGCGTCAACGGCATACCAGATGCCTTAGCCTCCACGATGACGGTGTCGGGGTCCCAAAAGTTATACTCCTCAAACGCTATGTTTTTGAGTTCTGGAAAGTCCCATCGTCCTTTTTTGGAGTCGAGCAAGATGAGGTTTGGGGCTCCTCCTTCTTCGGGATAAAAGACGCCCCACGTCGTGATGGCCGAGTAGTCCGCCGTCTCGCGTTTTGAGAACGCCGTGTCATAGCTCTGAATCACAAACTGTAATTGAGGTACGGTTTCTTTCTGCCAAACGTTCCACCACTCTCGCTTGATAATCGCGCTTTCTTCACCCGTCGGATTCTGCTGATACTGAGCGTTCCACTTGCTGACAGGTATAGATGCGCGGACCCTTGTCAGATCATCTAAAGACCAGAACTCAGGCCAGCACGGCTCTTCCTCTTCTTCGCCAGAATTAAAAATAGCCGGTAGCTCTACAATCTCCCACTGGTCAGCAAGGGGATCCTTGGCCATCGCACGTAATAACTGGCCCGTCATATCCTTCTCAGACCACCGAGTCTGAACCAGAACAATACTGCCTCCGGGCTGTAAACGCTGGCGAGGTCCACCAGTATACCAGTCCCACGCGTCATCAAAACCAGAGTTCGACATCGCTGTCTGCTCCGAATGCGGGTCATCAATAATAATCAAATCACCACCGCGGCCCGCGAGGTTTGAACCAACACCTACCGCATAGTACATACCACCCTTATTCGTATCCCATCGACCAGATGCTTTGGAATCAGCGGCCAACTGAACCTCTGAAAAAATATCCTGATAATCATCCGACTCAATCAGGTTCTTGGTCTTACGGCCAAAATTCACAGCAAGTTCTGTCGTGTGCGTCGCCTGAATGATCTTCTTGCTCGGATTACGGCCCATGAACCACGCAGGAAATAGATAGGACGCAAACTCAGACTTCGTGTGCCGCGGTGCCATGTTGATTATCAAACGCTTGAGTTCGCCCCTAGCAACGCGCTCTAGTTTTTCAGCAATAATTTTATGGTGCCGCCCTGCAATGAACTCGGGCCAGACATGCCTGACAAACGACAAAAAATTATTTTGGCACTTTTCAGTCTTCTCTAGTTGAGCAAGTCGCAGACGCAACTTGAGTTCCTTATCAGAGAGCAATTCTAGGTGTTGTGAATCCATATCGGGGGACCCTAACGTATGCGATTTTATAAGTAAATATACGGTAGTTAGCGACTATATCATTTTTCTGGTGAATATTTGTGAAAAACATGGCCCTTGCACCCGGACCCGAGGCCGGCGGCCGCGCCCGCCGGATCGCGCTCGATTTGCCGATTTTTTCGGTTTAGCCTCGATTGGCAGGGGATCCTAAACCAAGGCCGACGGCCCGCGATTGTGGATAAGTATCTGTGGATAACTTGCGATTTTATCCACAAGCTAAGTTGTTGAATGTATGGGAAAAACGCAACCCCAGGTCAGCATCGCTGCATGGTGTTTTATCCACAGAAAAACCACGGGCGGATAACTCCCCGTCACGATCCCCGATCCGCTGGCCACGATCCCCGATCCGGTGCGCTCGGTGTACGTTAAATTTTGACGTACAAGAAACATACAACCACGCGCCACGCTCCCCAATCCGCTCCGATCCGGTGCGCTCGGTTGCCTAGGGGTTCAAGAAACATACACGAAAGACACTGGCCAGTTGTTCGCGGTGCAGGGCTCGCCATACGTTTTGCAGGGAGTCCGTTCGACGGCTCGCGGTTTGATTATCTACCGGCAAAAAAAAGCCGGCACGGGGCCGGCTCGATTGGTTGGGACTGGTTAGCCGTGGTATGGATCGTCGCCGGTAAGCATTGCCGACTGTTGTGCGTCAACGTGTTTAGCCAGTCGCATTAGATCGTCAACGGCGTCGCGTTTCGCAGTGTGGCCCGCATCCGGATTCTGCAAAACCTCGCAGTAGATACGAACGGCGCTCACCCAATCCGGCGTTAGATTGACGGTCCGCACCTCATCAATGGGGCATGTAACTTCGCTCATGATGTCACCACTGGGGCATCGACTAAGCGTTGCGTGACGATATCAAAATGCACCCGCTCAAACTCGCTAATTTCGATGACGTCGCGCTCAAGGATAAGCACCGGCTCAAAATTGCGTTGCGCGAACCTGTACTTGATCCCGTAGAAGTTCAAAACGCCGTTGAGGCGCTCGCGAGTTGTAACAGTGTTCCAACCAGACAGTGTCAACGCGATGACTTCCCCCTCACACTTACAGGCTATTTCGTTACCGTGCAGGTAAATCTCAAAGCCGTTGGTTGACGTGTTACCACTGGTCAGGCTATCGCCCCGCGCCCAAGCTTCGACAATGTTTCTAGTAACTTTTCTCATGATTTCTATTCCCTATATGTTGCCGGCCGTTATTGGCCAGTGCTGAGTATAGACGAGGGTATAAGAGAAACGCAATAAAAAGGCCGGCGGGATAACTCCGGCCGGCCTCGCGTTTCTGGATCGGTTAAACGCTAGTAAACGTCAACTGAATGTCGCCATCGTTTATCATTTCGCGCACCACGTCACGAACGGCCGAATCGAAAGAACTGTCACCGATAGCATCGCTGATCCGTTCGTCCACGTCGTCACCATCAACAAATTGTGACCCCTCAAAAGCGTTCTCGACTTCCGACTCGACGCGCCTATCGACAATCGAATCGACGATACTCTCGACGGCGTTCTCGAAATCGTTAGTGTTCAGTACATCGTCCAACGATTCCGAAACCATTGATTGAAACGCCGCCAGTATCTCGGGCTCAATCAATGCGAAAATGCCGGCCGTGATGTTCTGGTTTTTTTCGAGATAGCCATTAGCCCGTTCCCGCTCCCGTTCAACCTCAAGATCAGACATTCTCAATTTGTGCTGAAGTTTATCCAGTTCAACGCGAAGATCATCCGGCGTGAACTCGGCTTTCATCGGCTCGACGTTATCCACGTTGGCCTCAATGTTTTGGTTTAAATCAGTCATTCTAAATACTCCCGTAGTTAAGGCCGTTATTGGCCAGTGCTTAGTATGCGATAAACGCCATAGGTAATGCAATAAAAAAAGCTGGCAGGATTGCTCCGGCCGGCCCCAATTAGTCGCGGTGATTATGCGGCGACTTTATCCAACAATTTACCCGCACGGCGTTCGACGTCGATCCGGTTATCCTGATGCGGAATGTCACGGGCAATAGCAGTAATCGCTTGAGCCGCATCCCACACTGATTCAAGCGGCCGGCCTTCCTCTTTCTCATGGCGTTGCATAGCCGCCTTAGCCATGCGTTGGGAGAGCCCCGCACGTTTGGTTAAGAAGTCCAACCGATCATCGTCAGTCTTAGCGACGTTAGCCGACTTAGCTTTCTGAACACCCTCGACAAATGTAGCCGTCGCGCCAGTAGCAAACGATTGCAATGCGGGACGGGCCTCGATAGCGAACCGATCCGGTGCAAACTTCGTGTGACGAATCTTGATCTCATGGAAGTTCTCAACGCCCCATAGATTACGATTCATACAGACACCGCGAAGGTACATCGCCGCCACGCCGGCAGTCTTGCTACCGGTCTCGGAGTTCCACGCATAGAAACCACGAAACATCAAATCGGGCTCGCCATTAGGTAGCTTACCGACTTCAATCGGATTCCGATCATCAACTAAAAACACAAAGATATCTCGATCACTGGCAAACAGTGTCGTTGTATCTTTGGTCACGGGGACTTCAGGATCATAAACCGCCATGCCATTAGCGCCATGCCCAACCATCATTCCGGGGACTTTCCACCGTCCCTCACTGGCGTCAACCAGATCTTTGATAGGCTTCAGGATCTCATGATCGTAGATCCGGCCGTAGTCAGCACCAGTCGCGGCTCGCAGTTCACCTGAATCGCCTCGGCTATACACCTTAACCAGATCGCGAGAGCGGTTATGTTGCAAGCCCCATTGAAGACAATCCGCAACCATGGGAGCGGGTAAGTCTTTGAGGTAACCGGCCGGAGCCCCTGCCAACTGAGATAGCTGACTGAATGACCAGTTAGTCGGCATGTTGTCACCCTCGATCCCATTCTCATCGGTGTACTCCACAATCACGTCACCCAACGATGGGTTATCGGCATCAATCGTACCGACGATATTCATTTTGTGAGTATCGACAATGCGAGACTTCATCTGACCGGCGTCAATCTTTTTATGAGCCAACATGTCATCAAGTGAAAGAAACCGCTGATCGTCTGGACGATTAGCCCAGTTAGACGCAACGGCGCTGTTGCCGATCCCGTGAGAAAAGGCGTTGGTTTGATAAGTTGTCATAATCGTTTCTCCCGTAGTTATGACTGAGCAAAATTGCTCACTGGTAATAATCCGATAAAACGCAACACAATGCAAGTAATTTTTTCAAAAATAAAAAGGCCGGTCAAGTTGCCCCAACCGGCCTACTTTAGTGCGAGGATTTACACGTTCTGTTGTACATCCATTGGTGTGATGTCAAGGTTCCATCTTTCAGCCAAAGAACGCCTTAACTTTTCAGCAGACTTTCTGGCACGGGCTATCTCCTTGTCAGTCATTTCAGCCGAGTATGGCAATTCCCTTTCTGGCTCTTGGACTAACGCGGTCAAGGTATCGACCACTTGCATGAGCACCATTTCTTTGGGGGTATACCCCACCCTATTTCTAAGCGTTTCCATTTACTTTCTCCTTTAGTTCATAAGTAAGGCCGGTCAGGTTGCCCCAACCGGCCTCGGTTTAGAAAGAACCTTCCCCGTTGTAGACACCAAGCTTTGCAAGTTCAAAGCCCTCTATGTCCGGCAACTCAACTCTGCGTTTAATTAGTTCCTCGGTATAATGCTTGTAGTAGGCATTATTCCAGTGGGACTTGGTATGCCCAGTGCAACCGTAATCGGTAGCCAAAGCATTGCGGCGGAACTGTTCTAACTGTTCGTTAGAAAGGTTAGTCAAATCACGCATGGTGATTCCTCCCGTAGTTGATTGTTAAAGAGTACCTCGGGGGCCTCCCGAGGATGACTAAGATTTCTCAGTCATGTGGCCATTATCGCATACTCGGATGGGGTTGTCAAGTTAATTTTTTAAAAAATTGTTTGGGGTCGCTCATAAAAAAGCCCCGACTGGCGGGGCTCAATGGTCAGCGACGGCGTCGCCGCTTAATTGGTTTCTTCATTGCTTTATCAACGGCTTCTTCGCCGTAAATTAATTTCGCAATCCAATTCAATAAAAACATCAATCCCCCTTAACGTAGCTCATGTTAAAGCCCAATTTTTTACAAGTATTAGTAACGCCCTCGGGCAGTTCAAAGACGCCGTCATAGTCAACCAGAACGACGCCGTCAAACCACAGACCGCCGCTCCCCCCTTCATCGCCTAATGTGGCGTGTTCAAAACCAATCGGCATACCCCGTTCATCGAGATAAACCGTCCAGTCATTACACGTCACATAACGATTCAATAAGCTTTCATGTATTTGCATCAGATTCCTCCACTGCATACGTGTTGCACCAGCCGATGGCTTCAAAGATTTCATGGTCAGTCAGCAATGCGATTCGTTTAACAACAGCCAACCGAACTTGAGCCGGAGTGATATCCCGGCCGTCTTCTTGATAAGAAATGATGGTGAAGGCGATGTCGTACATGTGGTTGTACGCTGTTTGATCTTTCATAGCTAAATCCTCCCGTAGTTGTTAGCTAACTTACTCTGTAACAAACGCCACGGCTGAACGTCCTCTTTGTCCATACGTTCATTGCTAGTAAAAGAAATCAAGACTAAAGAGCAAAGAGTCTTTTCATCCTCAGTTAAATCTTTTTCATAGTCATGCAACAGGGTCATTGCATCTTGGTAATCAAATTTATTCATAGCCACTTACTCTCGTAGTTATTAGCTAACTTGCATAGTATGCGACTAATGCGAACAAATCAAGTCCCAAAGTAATTTCCAATCAAACGGGTTAATCAAACGAATTACAGGATCAACTTTAGATATGCCGTCCGTTTTTAAATCAAGAGCGTCGTATCCGCGATACAAAAGTATTTCTGGTTCAGATGTACGGGGTTGTCTCTTAACAAGCACCCAAGTTGAAGCATGGCTATGAATATTAAGGAAGGCTACTTGGTGCGGCCGCAGATCAACAGTGTTTCCTTTAGTCACCTTCAACTCGATCAGGTGTAATGCCCCTTGGTCATCACAAACTAAGAGATCGGGTATTCCTGCGGTCAACCAAGTTTCTAGTCGAGTCAGTATTAACTTGCGATCAAGCTTCTTCGCCCCGTTCCGAATCTGCTTGTAAAAATTGCTCTCCGTCGTGTTCGTCTTCTTCTTGATCGCTTCCTCCCACGGGAGTAACGTCGATGATGTTTGACTCATAGGTATCTCTCAATTCGTCTAAAGCTTTCATAACTTCTTCTTTACTCATCTGGTCAATCGAGCCGTGCCGTATCTCAGATTTACTAACGTAAATGTCGCCTTGAGCCTGACCTCGACGATACTCCGCTTGAACTGCGGCAGAATAAGCCCCGTTCTGAATAGCTAAGTCCCGAATGTTTTGTAGATCCCGAACATGACGCTGATAATTAATGCCATATTTGGCGTCCAGTTCATCTCGATATGCTTTGATTGCCGCCACAATATGCGGACAGATCAAAGGGTTTGTCATTTCATACGCTCTGGTATGTGCGCTTGAGGGCGGAAATCCCGCGTTGATAGCGGCTTCTCTCATAGTTATCTGGCCGTCGTTGCTAACAAGCTCCTTAACAAATAGCTCTTGACGGCGCGTAAGTTTTTTACTTCTTAGCTTATTTAGCTTGTCTTTATCTGCAACGGCATTTCGTTTAGTTCTAGGCATTCAAGTCTCCGATAGTTAAAAGCAGTACCGGAGATAAAATATAGCCCCTTTTCTTATATAGAGCAAAATTCAAAAAATATTTTTTTGACCAAGACCCCCCGCTAACGCACTTTTGATTCTTTGATTTCTTGGTTACATATTTATGGTTACATGGTGTAACTGTTTATGTAACTGCTGAAAGTGTTGATACATATAGTATAGAGCGATTCGGTTACACGGTTACACCGGTTACGGGTATTTTTTGCAAAAATATTTTTTCTAATTTTCCTGCCATATAAGTAACGTGCGTTTTTTGTAACCCAAAAAAGAAAAGCCCCGTGAGCCGTGGCCTACGGAGCCTGATCCTTTGTTACGAAATCTGTAACGGTTACTTAAAAGTAGTCTGAACGGAAGATCAGCTTGACGCTATCGGTATCGTCCATGATGAAATCGACGTTTTCGATGGAATAGTATTCGCCGTTGACGTCGTCTTGGACATAAACTAGAAAGGCGGGGTCATGTGCTTTTTCCAGTTCCTCGATCAGTTCTTTAACAGTCATCGCCATTTTCGTCCTCCGAATCTTCCTCGACTTCAAAAAAGCTACACGCATCGGCATCTGGCCACGGCATTGTCAGAGCCTTTTGTTTGGCCTGTTCCTCATTTTCTGCCTCAACGACAAAGCTCGGATAGTAGGTCGTGATCCGCACACGATATTGCTTTTTCATTTCAATATTCCCGTTCGTTGATTGAAACACTAAGGTATGCTCTTATCGCATACTTGTCAAGTAATAAAGAAAAAAAAATCCCCGAGGGCCATAGGGGTAGCACCACGGGGATCTTCGGAGTCAACTACGGGAATAGTTGTATGTCGAGAATCATGATAGTGACTTATCAGATGATTGCAACCTTTTTCTTTCACTTTCTCTGGCCAGTTCACCGACTAGCCTTGCAAATTCACCAAGCTCCTCTCGGTTTGCAAGGTAGCCGCGCCCTCCAATACCCTCCATGCGGAGTGTGAAATCTTCGTTACGGACAATGCCCGCTTTGTACGCAAGGTCGTGAACAAGGTCAGACACTATCTCTACCGCGTAGGGTTATCTCTAACCATATCGCTCGATCTTCAGTCTTCTTCGCTTTTTTATATAAGCGTTTAGCCTTGGCATTCAAGTAACGCAAGTACCAACGTTTAAGAACGATCACGTTTTTTGCCTCTGGACGGCGCGGTATGTTCGTACAACCCGCTAATAATTTCTGCATTCCTGCCCATCTTGGACTGCCGCACTCTTTCCCCGCGACGTGCGTTGATTGCGCTGTTGCCTTCAACGTTCCTGCAATTTAGCTCGGCCACTAGCATGTCCTTCTTTGGAATGTACGACGTATTTAACACGTAATACTTATCTTTCCTGTTTTTAAACATGCGGTGCGTGAGCCGTGATTCGCGGACTAGGAAGTCTAGTTCGTCCATCGCGTCCAGTGGATTGTCGAACAATGTTGCGCTAGTCATAGACGTTTATCCGGCGGTGATCTTTTTTAGTTCCGTACCGATGTTGCTTGTCGAAGCCCTGCTCGATGTACGTTTCAAAAATCAGACGCAGTTGTCCGGAGATGGTTCTGCCATCTTTCTGAGCGAGATCTTTGATTTCTTCGTATACGTCGCGGGGAACAAGCACACTTTTCCAACGTTGTGTATCCATAGGCCCCTCCTTATCTGCGATTATATGGGAATCTATGCGAACATACAATAAAAAAGCCGCCCGAAGGCGGCTCTGGTTATTTTTTACTGATCGTCACCTTAAAGTGCTTCTCGTTAAGCAGACAATTACTGATATCTATTATTGCCTGAGTTAACTCAACGACTTGATCTTCAGTCCAATCGAAATCAGTTAGTCCGGTTTCGATAAAATCCTCGGCTATATGAATTGAACCTTCGCCTAAGACCCATTCCAAGCCTGCGGCTATTTTTTTATTTACTTTGATGGTTTTAATGCTCATTTCCCCCTCCTGTCTTGAGTAGTGTTGAACCAATGTTCAGTCTGATGCGATAACCTTTTTTTAGTCTTGTTACTTTCATTACTTATCCCCTATTGGAAGTGCCGCCCCGAAGGGCGGCGGTTGATTAAACACTTAGCTCTCTTTCAATCTCACGCAACTTGTTGTAGACCTCATCCCATCCAAGACAGAACTTTTCATCGTCCCAACCTTCGTACTCAATCCAGTACCCTCGGTTGTACCCAAGATCATCAATGATGATTTCAATCTTTAACTTTTTAGCAAGCCGTTTGGCTTTACCGTAGTAAGGATCGTACTTCCTCTTGGTCTTTTTTGGTTTAAACGCCTTGTCTAAAACAGGCAAACTGAACCACCGAGCTAATGCTTGGCTATCACGTTTTTTCGACATGATAAATTTCCCGTAGTTAATTGTTAAACATCATTGAGTTGGGGCTACCAACTCATCTGACATGATAAATCATGTATGCGACATTGTCAAGCATTAAAGGTAAACCAATGTGGTATTAGTCCCATACCAATATAATATTGGTCTAATACCGTATGCGATTTTAGCAATGGTAGAATGCCCATTCCAAAAAAGGAGGAACACAATGGAAATCACTACGGAAGTAAAAGTCAAAAGTCCTTACCTGACCTTTAACGGACAGACTGGGACTTACACGTTCAAAGCCGAGCGGGAATTTAAGGAAGGCAGACTGACTCGAAAGTACCTGACTGCTGAAGAGGCGATCTGGCAGGTTCGTAAGTATGAAGCCGGCAAGAAACAGCTACGGCCAAATGAGAAGTTCGTAACTTTCTAAAAAATAAAATCCTGGGATTTATCCCATAAAAAAGCCGCCCCGAAGGGCGGCATGATGAGGGAGTAGTCGTCATGAAAAAAGCAGTCGCTTACTCTGCTTCTCCCCAACTAGGCCCGATTTCAACATCGCACTTGTTGGGTACCTCTAACGGTACCGCAGACTCCATCACTTTTGCAATTTGCAATGCGTCATTTTTATCCTTCACGGACATCGCCAGTTCATCATGAACCTGTATCAACGGCAGTCGTCCCATCTTATATAAGTTAACCATCGCCTGCTTGGTCATATCAGCCGCTGACGCTTGGATTAACCTGTTGAGCGCCTTGTACGTGTACGCTCGTTTCAGCCGCGTCGTGTCGCCATACTCCTTCACGGCTTCACGGTAAGGTAGAGCCTTGTTCATAGAAAAGCTGTCTGGCTCCCACAGATCGAACCGGCACTTGCGGCCCAGTAAGGATCGGATCGAGCCCGACGCATCTCTTTCGTTCAGCCTGTTCATCACGCCCTGCATCAGACCTTTCACAAAGGGCACCCGCTCGTGGTACTGGTTAATCAGTTTCTTAGCTTCGTCCACTGGGATATCTAACTGCTCAGATAACTTGTTGACTCCCATGCCGTACATCATGCCAAGGTTGATCGTCTTGGCTTGCTTGCGGCCAATGTTAGCCATCTCAGCTACCATCGTATGGAAGTCAGTGTCTGGATCGTCGTTGTACCGCTGTACAAAGTCTTTGGCCCCCTGTAGCGGGATCCCTCGCGCTTTACCGTAGATGTGTGCGTAGTGAACCAAGATCCGTGGTTCCTGTTGCGAGAAATCTATTGCCGCCCACTGCTCACCTTCCTCCGGCAAGAACAGACTGCGAATCATCGGCCCAAGTTCTGGGTCGCGAGCCGGTATCTGTTGCAGATTGGGGTTGGCCATCGACAGACGGCCTGAGACTGTCCCGCCGTCATCAGATCGGTTCTGATTGATGTGCCCGTGGATGCGGCCGTCCTTGCCGCAATATTTTAAAATGTTACTGATGAACGTGCCTGACGTTTTGTTCAGGTTACGTGCTTCGACGATCAGCTTTGCGAACGGATGCTGTTGTTCCGCAAGGAACGTCTTCGTGAACGAAGGAGAGCCTTTCTCCGTTTTAGGATACGCAATCCCGATTTCGTCAAACGCTTTGGATAATGATTGTGCCGCCCAGATTTCAACGCCGAACCCCGCTAATTTTTTTATTTCTTTATGTACCTCTTTCTCACGCTTCAGTAGCGCGTCACGGGTACGCTCAGTTCTGTCCATGTCCACCCGCACACCGCGGTAGGTCATCTCGATCAGACAAGGCAGTAGGTCGAGTTCCAGATTCACAATGTCCCACAAACCTTGTTTGCCAACTTCCACGCTCATGTAGTTCCAGAGTTCCAGAGCGAGTCTTGCGTCTACCTCGGCATACGGTCCAACATACATGGCCGGCATCTTCCACATCTCTGCTTTTGGGTCGAGTCCGAAGGTACGTGCCGCTTCTACCAGATCTTTTTCAGATTTAGTTTTGCCCAGTAGGTCAAAGGCTAATGCGTTGAGACTGTAGCTGAATCTGTTTTCATCTAGCAGACTGCCTATTAGCATGGTGTCGATCAGCCGGCCGTTGAGTGTAAAGCCCTCGCGCTTGATCCAACCGGCGTCGTACTGCGCGTTGTGCATAATTTTGTCGCACGGCAGTTCAAAAACTTTCTGTAGCCACTTGCTTACAATTCTTTTGTCTAAATTACCCCCGCCTTTATGCCCTACAGGAATATAGCCAGACCAGTTCTCGGTCGCGACAGCATAGCCAACGACTTCACCGTTACCGGTCGCCCAACCCGCGCCCATCGTTTTAAGATTAGGGTCGCGTGTTTCGACGTCGATGGCGATCTGTTTGGCAGAACTCAGGTCGGGTAGCTCTGCCGGCGGCACCCATTCAGTCTTCGGCGTAAACATCGCCATTTGTAAGCTCATTCTTTGTCCTTCATATCATCGACAGCGTCGAAAAAGTTATCTGCAATCTCGCCGCCCAAGGCCGCGTAGCCTGCAATATCTATCCAAGAGTCCTTATGGTCAGGTACTCGGCACAAACGGCTCATCTTGACTGCGATCATGCACAGCACCACCTCTTCCGGCCGCACGTCAACATCCAGAATTGCTGACCACATCTCGGCAATGCGTTGATGATTGGTGAGAGGATCACCGTAAACCTCGTCGCGTAAAGCAGAGATCATTTCTTCTGCGTCTCTTAACACTTCTTCGCGGTTCATAGCTCGTAACTCCTTGCCACGTCTTCTGGTTCAACAATAAACAGGTTTTCTCTAGCCCGTGTGACACCAACATAAAACACGCGGTGTAGGTCGTCTGGGTTATTTCGTGCCGCCTTTTCTGCGGCCGGAGATAAATCTGTAAAAAGTACCACGTTATCTGCCTCGCCACCTTTTGACCCGTGGATCGTGGACACTGTAATGCGGGGCTCGCCATTGAACTTCTCACCACGACGCAGTAGCGCAATGATGTATGCACGATCCTGCTCCGGCAGTTTGTCCATCGCAACGTGCCATATCATCTCTTTGTCAGCATTCAAGCCGTGGTCCGCGATCAGCGTATTAAGGTCAACCAGATCCTCATCCAAAATTGCAGGCAATTTCTTAAACCCCCGCGTAATGCGATCCTTTGCGCTCATAAAACTGTAGATGTTACGCGCTGTTTTGCCCGATACCTCACGGCCTTTCCGTAACGCTTCCCAACCATTGACGGCGTCAGCTACTTTTTCAGAAATAGAACGGTGTCCGCGATAGTTGAACAGGTATCCGTTTGACTTGAGATCTTTAGCTACGGGCGTCAACTGATAACCGGCTTGCGAGAGTATGAGCCATGAGCCTTCCGCCATGTCTACGCCGTCGATAGTCGATACGCGAAGCACCTTTCCGCAATCGTCCTTGGGATTGTACCGCTTAGGAAACCGGCGCGAGATCCGCTTACTGATGTTCTCAGCGACGTTATGTATTTCCTGCGGTATCCGGAAGGACGTTTCTAATATCTCAGAGCCACCGTCCAGATTGATAAAGTGATCGACGTCGGCCCCTGCCCAACGATAAATGGCTTGGTCGTCATCACCCGCGCAGTACATCTTATCGGACATCCCGTCGAGAATATGCGCGATGTCCCACTGTAACGGCGATAAGTCCTGCGCTTCATCGAGGAACGTCACCTTGAAACGATGCTTAAACGTCGGTGACTGATGCACAAATAGCTCAAGCATGTCTGTAAAATCATGTAGCTTGTACATCTTCTTGTACTTACGCAACGACTCGTCCACATAACGGACGGTGTTCCAATCTGTCTCCAGTTCGCTCTCGTTATACTGCTGACGCAGATCAACCTTGCGTAGTCGAGCCAAGTTAATCAGCCCGAGCAACGGGTCGGTCGTCTTGGCCAGTTCAATAAAATCGTCGTCTATCTGATTCTGCCCAAATAGCTCCACGCCAATGGCATGGCTCAATTCTTTATAATGCTCGCGTTGCATGATCTGATCCGACTGTATGTCGGTCATAGCTAGCGCAAGCGAGTGAAGCGTCCGAAAGAACATCAGATCTTCCTTGGGGTCGAGCCCAAAGCGATCAGCCGCACGTTCCTTGGCTTCAGTTGCCGCTTTCTTGGTGAACGCTAAAAAGGCTATTTCCTGTGGCTGTACGCCAGATTCAAACGCCTTGTCCACCATGTTTAGCAGTGTTGTTGTTTTTCCGGTTCCCGGCGGCCCGAATATCCTGAACATCCCCGTAGTCCTCTATGTTGTTTTCTACCTTCTCAACGATTTGTCGCACACGCTCTCGGGACAAGCCCATACGTTTCCCTATTGCGACAAGCGTCATGTAATACTTCGTTCGCATTTCCCAGATTTGATAATCTCTTTGCTTAATCTTCATTGTGTTCCATCCACTCTTTCAGCCCCTCGATACCCGATACCTTCTCAAGAAAGATCGGCGTGTATGCGCCCATGTATGCGCCCATTACATTGAAGTTCATGTACTCGATTGCCTCCCAGATCTCGCAGTCTAAGTTCTTCTGCAAGATTTCTAGTGACTTCTGTATGTCATACACTATGACGCTTGGTTCCCCACATCGGTGTGCGATGCCAATGATGGCATCATCAAGCCCGTCTGCTTTCAGCATCTTTGTCAAAATGGTGCCTCCTCTTGATTAAATTTAGGTTTGAGTTCGACGTCTGCCGAGTCAAAGCTTGGTATCGCCCATACTCGGACAGCCCGTCCTTTGATCTTGAGTACGGTGCTTTCGCCACTTATGTCGCGTAAACGTTGCGCGATCTTGTGTGACTTAAATTCAAAAAACTTATTCTTACGTAGATGCGCTTCAAAGTCCCGCAACCGAAAGTACGTAATGTTAGCCTCCTCGTCTGTCCAAGGTCGGCGGAGCAAGATCTCTTCTTTGTCCTGCGCTTGCTGTAAATGCCGGCAGAACTCTTCCAGATAGTCGTAGAACTGTCCTGACGTAGAGGCATCCTGCGACACCTCCATGATGGCGCTCTCGTTGTCCCGCATTTCACCCATCAGAGTGCTAATCCGGCTCTCCCAATTCTGTTTCGATATAGTCCGCGGCATAAAGTTAAGTTGCTCCATACACGCTTTCTGAAAAGTTGCCTGCGATAGGAGCGCGTCAGTGTCGAGTTCCAAAGGCTCCCCGTTAATGTCCATAAACCAGACAGGCGGTGTCGAGTTGTATTTGCGGAGATTCGCAATCGCGGCACCTGACGCCGCCGTCGCGATGCCGAACTTACGCGTTTGGCAGAGGTCTTTGTTGCAATGGGCACAGATCGGCGTGTCCGTACAGCGGTAGGCGTAATCTTTTTTTTCAAGTTGCTTCGCAACAATATTAACTTCATTGAGTGGTAAGGGCGGCTCCAGATACTGGGCATTGTACTCAAGAATTTTGCTTTCCCACTCTTCTGGGTGCGCTTTCCGTAAGTAGACCCCCAAATTGAATAACCCATTATTCCTACCCCCTTCTGATATTTTTTCTTTACACAAATGCTGTAAGCACGGCGGTCCATCTTTAATGACAACATTGGACTTATCTGATTCTTTGGTGAGCGCATCAACTTGCTCTGGCGTTTGAACGTGCGTCTCATATAGCGCGTAGAATTCTTTAAGCGTTGCTGACGTGCCGTCATCTTGTATTGCGTAGCGTAAGCCGTCTTCTGCGTTGTAGTACGGCAGATTTAGAAAGTTACCGATGTCCCCACGATCAAGATGTAATTTGACCTGCTTCGGGAAAATCTCGCTATTACCGTAGCCAAGCGAGGTCGATATCTTTTGCAGGGTTTCCTGCATCTGCTTGGCTGTAATCCATTCGGTGACAAATAAAAAACAATGAGCGCCACCAGATTTTGAACGACAGACAACTAACGGTATCCGAGCCTGCCGAATCCGTGTAACTAAATCGGTGTGATCTAACGGGTACTGGTCGATGTCAATACAGCCCCACTTAACATTGTTATCCTCGTTGATAGGAATAATGCCAATGCCCTTGCCCTCACCAGACAGGTGCCCTTCCCAAAGAGCCGTGGTGCGTGGTTCCCGTATGACTGCCGCTTTACCGGCGTTCTTCCCGCTCTGTGTCTGTTTTTCTATTTTAAACGTGCCATAAGCCTGCTGAAGGCCGTCAAAGATGGCACTGAATTTTTCGACTGACATAGTTGGTCCTCAAAAACGGGGCACATTGCTGTGCCCCGACTGGCTTAAAACGCAGGGTTATTAGACTTGTCTTCCTCGTCATCCCCGTGTTTTACCACGACGTCGCCGGCCATAATGCTTTCAGCAAATTGCTTGGCCTGTTGGTACAACGCCGCATCCTTGACTGGACCGATGCGGGACATCTCCCATCCATGCCAAGAGCCTTTTGAGTTTTCCTCACTTAATGTTTTAAGGTGATAGGTGTGACTGAATCGAGCCGGCGTGAACGGCCCATTTGCACCTTGCATTGTCAGAGACGCAACCATTGAGTTCCACTTACGGGACTTCTTCAACTGCGTAGATTTCATTGCGATCAACGCCGTTTCTGCTGAACCGTCATCGTTAACAATGATTACAAAATGCTGATGCGTTTCTTCGATGTATTCACCGTCACCGCCGACAACATACTCTTTGTTGTCGTTTTCATCACGCTTAGTCTCAGGACGTTTGTCCTGTGGCGTGTAGATTGCCTGCGGGGCACCAGTGCCTTGCCCGCGAGGAGCCCACTGAATGAAACGACGCTGATACGCGCACGGTATAACGGTGACACCTTCTTTACCGGAATAGACTTGTCCGGAGACGGTGTTCATGATGTCACCTTTACGCCCCGTAAAATCTTCGTCATCCAGTATCGGATCGAGTGCTGATATGATCTTGAGGAACGGTAGCGCAAGGTCCTCTTGCTCCATCTGCGCTCCAACGCCTGCATCTGCCTCAAACAATGAGGGATCGAATTCGACGACTTCGCCGCCTTTCTTTTCTGCTACTGCTTTTGTCATTACTTGTTCCTCTTAATAACTGCACGTTGTCCTACCCACGCGCCAAATAGTTCCATTGGAAAATCATCACCGTTCTCGACACGCTCCTTTACGAAAGCACGAAGTGTCTGTGAGTGAATCTCTGTTTTCTGCTCTGCCGCGTAGCCTTGCTGTGACGCAAGAGCTTGGAAAGCAGACGCCATGTCGTCTTCGCCACGGCCGAAAACACATAAGACTTGATTCTTAATGATGTCGTCATAGCCGTTGTCGCGTAGCCATTCATGGGCGGCGGGTCTGTCGTCTACTCGGATTGATGCACCATACGTCTGTTTAACAGTAACGTCTGATCCGTCATCGAGGGTTAAAGACTGCATACCCAGTTCCATCAACATGGTCGGTAGGTCTTCGTCAGTCATTTTGATGAGAGCTTTCTTTTCTTCTTTGAGCGTCTGTTCAAGACTCTCAATAAGCTCTTCCTTGGTTTTGATAGCTTTTGCCAAGCCGGCCACAGAACCGAGGCTTTCTTGGTTAAGCGTTTCAAGTGAAGATGAACCAGAATCCTGCTCCATCAATTTCAGCATTTCTGCCGCTTCGTTTAATGTACTCATTCGCCATTCTCCGTGTTTAAAGGCACCGTTTGGGCCTTGACAGACACAGATATTATCCTAGAATAAGCAAGTGTCAAGGGGAATGTTGCATGAAATATAAAAATTATGAATTCAAGACTGAGCCGTATGAGCATCAGTTGAAAGCACTAGCAGAATCGTGGGACGCGGAGTTCTATGCGTTGTTCATGGAAATGGGAACCGGCAAGTCTAAGGTTGCTATTGATACGATGGGTATGCTGTATGAGAAAGGGCATATCGAAGCGGCTCTTATTGTTGCTCCCAAGGGCGTTTACGATAACTGGGTTCAGAAAGAAATCAAGACACACCTACCAGACCGTATAGAAAGAAACGTGATCCGTTGGGTGCCATCCTCTGCCAAAAGCTATCAGGCGGAGCTTGCCGAACTTGTTTACAAGCCTTTCGATGGAATCAAGATACTGGTGGTCAACGTTGAGGCGTTTTCTACCCCGCGTGGTACACGTCTGGCCGAAGAGTTTTGCACCAAGAACTCAAACAACATCGTCATTGTTGACGAGTCAACGACGATAAAGAACCGCAAAGCACAGCGGACAGCAAACATCATGTCGCTGATGAAGAAGAGTAAGTACCGCCGCATCCTAACGGGTTCACCAATTACCAAGTCACCAATGGATTTGTTTAGCCAGTGCGCGTTTCTGTCTCCCAAAGCTTTGGGCATACCCTCTTATTACGCATATCAGAACCGCTACGCGGTCGTAGCAAGACGGACGATGGGTCATAAGACCTTTAATGAGATCACCGGTTACAGGCGCTTAGATGAGCTTAACGCGAAGCTGGACCGGTTCAGTAACCGCGTATTGAAGACTGATTGTTTAGATCTGCCTGATAAGATCTATCTGCGACGTAACGTGCGGCTTACAGACGAACAGTTGAAAGCGTACAAACAAATGCAGAAGCTGGCACTTGCCAAATTAGAATCGGGTGAGTTATCCACAACAGCGTCTGTTTTAACTCAGATCATGAGGTTACAGCAGATTTGCTGTGGACATTTACCGGATGACCAAGGCACTCTGCATCCTCTGAAGAATAACCGCATGACTGAACTGATGGACGTGATCGAAGAAACATCAGGTAAGGTAATTATCTGGGCTACGTTCACGCATGACCTCAAACAGATACAAGCTGAACTGGCGAAAAAGTACGGCGAAGAAAGTGTGCGGATGTACTTTGGTGAAACCGCGCAAGATGATCGGCAAGAGATTGTTGATGCCTTCCAAGACCCTGAGAGTGATCTACGGTTCTTTGTCGGTCAGCCACGTACAGGCGGTTACGGCATCACCCTCACGGGTGCGAACACCATGATCTATTACAACAACGGGTATGACCTAGAGATACGGTTGCAGTCAGAGGATCGGGCTCACCGGATTGGCCAGACGGCCAACGTCACGTACATCGACATCGTTACGCCAGATACAGTGGACGACAAGATACTGAGTGCGTTGCGTGACAAAATTGATATTGCGGGCAAGGTGCTAGGTGAAGATACTAAGTCTTGGTTGATTTAAACATCGTTTGAGGCAACCCCAGCGATCCAATGCCGGAAGTTACGGGGCCTCCTTTAGCGTAGGCTTTATCAAATTGAATACCAAAGCCTCCGGGCACTTTACCTAAAGAAAATCCCCCGCCGATTCCTATGCGGCCGTCGCCGAATTTTCCTAAGCCTAAAACTTGATCCCGCGCTTGCTCTGGAGTCACTGCTTGATTCATATTAATCGCGTTCATCAGAGAACGTTCTCTCGCGCTTAAATCATTAACGTCTGGAATATTAACGTCTGGCATAACATCTACTGCTAAAGCGTCGTAAAGACCACCGGAAACTGTTGGATTTGTAACGGAAGCAGGAGTAAATGACGCCCGTTGTGTTGAGAGATCGACAACTTCTGGAGTACCCCGAGGAGACAAATTCACTTGACCTTGAAACTTTCGCGAGAAGTCTACAACTTGAACACCGTTTGGTAACGTTCTTACATAGTTAGGAGTGTTTACCACCGGCGCAGGACCGGTGTTAAAGTTCACTGTTCGGCCTTGACTATCTATACGAGTGTTCTGACCAGCTTTGTTTATTTTCGAGCCTTGTCCTACCTGTTGGTTTGAATAGGCATCGTCTGTTGTAGAACTGCTTTTATCACCAGCCATACTTAAACCTTAATGTATCGTCACGCTTTCTGAAGGTCTTCCGACCCGGCCTAGCTTTCTACCTTTTGCCATTCTTACAAACAAGCCCTCGCTTGCCAAGGTAGTGTGACAATCCAGATAGGACCGACACCTCTTTGCTATGTCAAAAGCGTTGTTATAAGGTGCAATGAAATCAATGACATAAAGCTGTCCTTCAGCTTCGTCTGTTTCCCAATCCTCGGGTTGAATTTTTCGGCCACCGTCAAGATAACCTTTTTCCGCTTCAGGAGTTAAAAAGGTGTAACTGAACAGCCCCACGACCAAGTCATCTTGATAACAAAGCACCAATCTTCCGTTATTGATGGCAGGGAATATAAGACGTTCCATGTCGGTTTCACTGTAGTCACAGTGCCAATCAGACATTTGCATCAGATCGAATACATCATCAATCATGAGAACAAACTTCCGATGCCGCCTCTGCCCCCGGCCGCTTGTAGAAGCGGATCGTTAGGGAACATAGCCGCTAACTGCTGTCGTTGTTGCGGATTCGCTCCACCCTGTGGTTGTACGGGAGCCGGTGCGGGAGCCGCGGGCCGTGGTTGAATAACCGTCGGCGTTGATTGTGCAAACCGCCGTGCCATCAGATTCTGTTGTGGTGCTTGGACCGATGCCTGCGGTTCTGGGGCAGGAGCTTCGACTCCAAGTTCTCCATCGCGCATAATTTCTGGAGCTTTTATACCCGTAGGAACGGTAGATCCGCTTACGATGTCGCCTAAGCCAAAAAGAATTCTTTTAATGATCGAATTTTTTTCGACTTCTGATTTGGGTGTTTTCAAAGCTAAAGCAAGCAGTTCTGGATTGGTCATAATTTCCTGCAAAGCATCAAGCTGTGCAATTGCGGGAATCTCTTGTGTAAGTAATCGAATGTATCGAGAGCCCGCTTCCGCTTCAACAAGTCCTGTGCCTCGGCCACCGGGCAATAACTCACCCATTTTTGCACCAAACTTAGCCCCGGCAATTCTAGTGTAGAAATCAATAATCGCTGGAACTTCGCCATCGACTGCGGCCTGACTAGCGGTAGTTGAACGAAGACGAATAATTTTTACCAACCCGTCTTTAATTTCATCCGCTACGCCCTGATCGACAATCCCATTTTTAACTGCCCATCCCATAAGCGTTTGGTCTTTACCGGCGTTTGGAATTCGATCAAAAAGAGTTGTATATACGGACATCTCGTTAAACTGAGGTCCGCCCTTACCACCAGTCATAAACGCATGATTCATGATTGTTGAAAAAAGAGCTTTTTCCGCTTCTTTTACATCATAAGCGGGTTCAGCACCTCGCGTTCTTTTTCCTCGACGAGTAAGAATTTCTTTGCCTTCCATCATAGGCGGCTTGCGGAGACGTCGAAGTAGCCCGTCTAAAGTTTGTATTGGAGTGTCGCTATTTACTGCTAGCGCCAACGCTTTTGCGGGATTTTCAGCAACGATTGCTTTTTTAAGTATTTTGTCTTCAGCAACTTTTTTATTAAGGTGCAGTTCAAGTCCTTTTGCTTGTCTTAAAAAATCATCCGCAGATTTAGCATTGTTTACCGCATCTTTTAAATCAGGGAAAGCTTCAAACAGAGCCCCGTGTTTTGCTCGGAAATCATACAATTTCTGAAGTTGCGCCTCTGCAAGTTGAACCGCGTTCATTCCTCTACGTTCTTCTAAAGGAATTTCGATGCGTCTGATTGCCAATCGCAAGACGTTTTGCATCACTTCATTAGACGTTTTATTGGTTGAAGCGGCTACTTCCGCGGCTTCTTTACCCGCGTCCATTGAAACCTCAGAAAGTTTTTTGCCTAACTGTTCAATCTGCCGAAAACGTAAAAGAACCGCATCTGGATTACCAGTTAAAACAGTGGTTGTTACCATTCCGGGATCAATATAATCACGACCCCTAGCGTCTGTTCGTACTAAATCATACGCAAAAGTTCGCTTGTAAAAATCGTTATAGGCTTTAGACAGCATTCTTGCATCTGTAACAGCCGCAGTTAAATCGTCCAATCCTGAACGAGATAAATCATCTAGTGTCGCATTGGCTAGGCTTCCAGCTATACCGGCAAAATAGTCATTCTTATCGGTGTTTAAATCATCGGTAAATCGTCGTTGCACAGCTAATGCAGTAGAACGTAGGTCTGTAAAGTCACCGACCGTTAATCCGTCTTGGTCACCTAATGTTGCAGAAGGAGCCTGACCCGATTGCGCTCGTTGAGCTTGTAGGGCATTGCGTTGAGATTCTAGTAATTTTACAACTTCCGATTTCTTGCCACGACCAGAAAAAGCTTCGATTGCTCGATTGATTGCAACGATATTTTCATCGGAAGCTTCATCAGTAATGTTCTTTAACCGTTTGACTTCATTAAAACGGTTAAGAACTTCTGTTCCTTCAAGCCGGTTAACTTGATCCTGAAAGCTACGAACCTCTTTTGGCATGTCCGTAACAGCGGAAGCGCCTGTGCCCTGACCTAAACGATCTCGTAGACGTTGAATCGTCCTATCAATAATTTGAAAATCTTTATCTCCCATTAAACGTTCTAGCGTGGAAGACTCATACTTGGCCATTCGGTTAACTAGAGCTTCCCACTCTAAAACAACATTAGGAAGTTTTTGCGCTTCTCCTTTGTCGTTATAGAAGTTATTTAATGAAATGGTTTCATCAAGCTTTTCCCAAGCCTTTTTTTCTATGGCCCTGAACGCTTTTGCCTGTTGCTTTACAACTTGCTTAACTTGAGTTCCCAGTTGAAGAGCGGCGTCGTCTGTCAAGCCATCCGGATATGCTTGAGCAAAAGCTTGTGTCACGCGGTCTACTGCCAATCCAAGACGCGAAGAAATAAGGTTTTCATAAAAATCACGTTGAATTTCGGCCGCAACTGCAATCAATTCTGGATTTCCAGACTCTCGGAAGTTGTAAATTATTTGTTTTTGCAGTTCGATTGATTTTTCAAAGGAAGCTTTACGAGCATCACCCAGTTCGTCTCCTACTCGCGCAATAACCGCATTTTCGAGACTAGCGATTGCGGGAGATTCCATAAAGTTTGATGCGTATATTCCCTGACCCGTTTTTTTCATTGATTCAAATTCGGGTCTTAACTTAAACGAACCGTCTTCCGCTTGTGTCAAAAACGTTTTTTCTAAGTCAGCTAAAAGTGCTTCAGAATCTTCACCGTACTTTTCAACGCGATCTTGAATAATTCTGTACGCGTTCATTCGGGCAGAACGCTCTGCTCCAAATAAATCTAATGGTTCTTTACGGCGATAACGTCCCACCTTGTCTGAGACGTATGCTTTTGTTCCGCGAACCGCGTCTGGAAGGTGTTTTAGCAAGCTGACTTGAGGAGCCAAACTTGCAATAACTTCTGCTCCGATTCGGGCTCCCTCGCTACGCGGGAACTCTTCGCCAGCACCAAGGACCAAGCCATAACCAATAGGAACCGTGGAAGCTTCTGCCCCCAAAATGCCCGCTTTGCCGATAGGGCCTGCCTCTTGAACACGTCGGCGGCCAGAAACTAAGGCTTTTTCTACCCCCGCGGTCATTCGATACTTTAAAGGAACGGCGCCTTTAGTTGCGTCATCTAAATATTTTGTTAAGAGCGGGCTCTTCTTTAAAAAGTTTTGTAACAGAGGGTTTTCTAAGCCTTCCTTAGTTAAACCGGGCAATGGACCGGACACACCTTGAACTACAAACTTTCCAGTTTCCGGGTTTTTTACCAACATTCCAGTTTGTTCTGTGCCCAACAACGCTCTGGGAGATTTAAGATTTCCCATAAAACGCGTCATTTGCAACTGAGACTTTGGAAGCAACCAAGGCATCAAAAGATATGGAGTGAGAACCCCCGCAGATTCGGCCGCTTTTAGTTCGGCTTCCGCAGATGGTGTAAGTACGACGTCGTCTGGAAGCCCTAAGTCAAAAAGAGATTCAGCGACTAGCTCTCCTCCAGCGTCCCCTGCAATGGATCCCCCGACAAACCCCACAACTCCTGCTAGGGGCTTTGAAAAAGGACCTACTATTGGAGCGACGGGAGGAGCAAGGGCAAAAAGAGTTTTAGCTCCTGCAACCCCCGCGGCCATGCTTGACCCGCTTCGGGTTAATCCTTTTAAGTAAGAGTTAGTGTTGTACTCATCCGATCCTTCCATGTTTGTAAAAAACTTCAGAATCTGTTCGTCGGTTAGACCTTTGCCTCGCATTTCAGGCTGTAAAGGTAGAAAGTTTAGTAGCGGAGATTGACCGGTTTTTAACTCCGTCAAGATTGGAAGGTGATCTGTTCCACGGTATGAGGAGTACGTTGGGTTTTCACCAATAAGTAACGCGGTATGCTCGGCCATCTTTGATTGAGCATCACTTCCAAACAAATTGAAATAACGCGTGACGTCGTCTCGGCTCCAGTTAATCTGAGGCGCCTGTTGCTCGACGTAGTTCGTAGTAGACGTCGATTGAGGAATTGCAGGATTAACAGGATTTTGACCAGCCATATATGCCCCTTGTTACTGATTTGCTCGCAATGCGTCGAGAGCAGACTCTTCTTCTTCGGACAGCACTCCCATTCTTGGAACACCTTCAAGCAATCTTAACAAACTATCAATCGCATAGTTTTGTTGTTTCATTTGTCTTCTGATGGTTGGATCAGGTTCTGTTGAAAGATTTTCAAGGTTGATTAACTTTTCACCTTCAACATACCGCTTTAGCTCGACTAATTTTTTAACCTGCTCTGGAGGGTTGGTGAAGAAAGCATCTGGATCCGGGAACAACGGAGCCAAACGAACTTGTTCGCCTTCTGCAAAACGCGGGCTATTTGCCACTGCGACTCGACCCAATACGTTAATAGTTCGTATCAAGTTGTTTGCTCTACCCGTGTCCGAAAAGAACTCAGTGTCTACTGGAGACAAACCGCCAACAACGGCATTAAATGAACGTCGTAGTTGAGCATATGGGCCAGTACCTTTTCTAGCCGCTTCCACTGCATCGTATACCAAACGTTGATCTGCTTGACTGTAAGCACTGTTTCCGGGCAAGTTTTGCGCTGGAGTGCTAGTAACCATTTGAGCGGCATTTTGACCAAGCAACTCTTGCTCAAGCTCTTGCGCTTCTTCTGCGGAACGAGCTTGAGATTGTTGCAACTTAAACTCTGAAAGTTGAACGTTTTCTGGAACCTCTACTATTCCGGCATACTCCGGTAAGGAAAAATCTACCTTTATGCCACCTTGGTTCATGTCAAACAATGTGCCACCAATGTTTTTCAGGTTGAGAGTTCTGTTGTTTTTGGGATCAAACCAGTTTTCCATAGAAGGACTGCCCGAAAGCTTACGAGAAGTATTTTTAGGCAACTCGTTGGCTTGTAGGCGAGTCAAAGAAACAACCTGATTGGCCGCAAGCTTTGTTCCGTCTTTCAAGACAAAAGGCTCTGACAGTAAGTAATTGTCCTGCACAGCGCCTTCTTTTGGATCCCACTGTTGCAAAGCGTCCAGTCCGTAAGTTTTTTGAATCGCGTTGACTTGAGCCGGAGTAAGCGCCAACTCGTCTCCGGGTCCATACTCTTTTCCATTAAACTCAAAAGTTTTCTTGGGCGTATAGTTATTTTGCTTTGCTGGATCATCAAAATTGCGAAGTGCCGTTGGATCTCCGATGTCCGCAACTTGATTATCGGTTAACAACACCGGAACGCCTTCAGCAATCGGTTGACCGTCCACAACTATGGCTCGTGTTGGAACATATTGCTTTGTATCGGTGCCTCCGGTAGCTTCTTTGGAATAAGGGATCACTGATCCGGGGGGTAGTTCTTTTGCTTCCGAATCAGTTAATTCAACCGGCGTTCCTTTAGGAACTTCAACTCCGTCGATCATGACGTTTTCTGTAGTCAAACGTGTTTCAGTGGTTACCTTTTCAGTATCTCCAAACTCATTAAGGTCTTGAACAAGAGCACCTTGCGTTAAAGCCCTAGCTAAAATGTTTTTACCGATTGGACTGTTTACGTCAATGGGGCGAGGTTTTTGCCCTTCAAAGGTAATCATTTTTAGATCGGGTTTTTGTTTTAACAAAGCTTCTCGATAATCAGCCGCCGCTGTTTGCTTCGTCGACAGCGAGCTTTCCGCCGACTGCAACGCCGCCAGATCAAACTTTTGTTGTTGCTCATTCTGAGCCGCGGTCCGTGCCGCAATGGTTGGGAACAGCTTGGTTTCCACAGCCGCTTCTGCTAAACGCTCGGCAGGAGACATGCCCGGACGTGAGCCGGCCGTACTGAACGCCAACGCCGTGTTAGCAATATCAAACAGCATCTGCGCTTGCGTCATGTTTCGTTGTTCTGCGGGATCGCCAAGTATGCCGCGATAAGTTTCACGCCGCTGTTTGAACTCGTCCTGCAACGTAGGAACGGTAGGCAACGGGCTTGCCGCCGGCTGATTCCTTAGTGCTTGAAAACCACGGGCGGTGCCGCGATTAACAGCAACTTGATACTCATCCGGAGTTAAGTTAGGGGATCTTCCTAACGTATCCTGCATTACTGAATCATAAAGTAGTGATCCGATTCCAAAACCACTTGCTGGACGAGACATCTTAGCCCCCCATCATGGACATGATACCGCCGGCCATATCACCCTGTACCGGCTGTTGCATCTCTTGCTCTGCAAGTCCGCCAATACCTTGATCGACCATCGACATCTGTACAACGGGCTGTACCAGTGCCAGTACGGATTCAGGCGTCTGTGCGGCGTCTTCCTCTCCAACGATTGTAGCAAGCTCAGCGCGGCGTTGGTCAACAGAAGCGTCTTCGCCACGAACTGAGTTCATCATTGTCTCAAAGTCTTCGGCTTCTTCCGGGTCGCTAACATCGGTCGCTACTTCCGATAACATTTGTTCAACAGTGCCTTGATCTACCTCGCCAACGCCCATGCCTTCCATAGCAGGACCGGGGTCCGCGGGAGCCTGTTCTAGGGCCGCGATTCCGGCAGGTGGTGCCATTGTCGGCTCACCACCCATCTGCATTTTTTTAAGATCAACCCCGCGACCCATCAAAATGTCCGCTTGAGTAATTTCGCCATCTTTGTTCATGTCTGGAAAACCTGCGGCTCCGCCTTTAGCAAACATCTGCCGTTGCATTACACCTCTGTTCATCATCCGAATAACCCTGCCCTTTCTGCGCCTGCCGCCGCTGACAGACCCGCAATACCCAGACCAAGATACTGCTGTGCCGGAGAGACACTAGGTGCTGTAGAAGAAGCAATAGTTTGCTGTGTTGATGGTGCGCCTTTATAAATGTCGGATAAAAACGCGTACCGCTGATATGGTTCGTACAGTTGAGCGAGGTCGCTCTGACGTTGTGCCTCAAGCTCTGCCTGTTGTTGTGCCTGCTGACGTTGACCCATGTCGAAGGCAAACTGTGCGTCTTGCTGTCCAAGCTGTTGACCTAATTGTCCGAGGCTTGCCTGACGCAGGCCCAGAGTGCCTAGCTGTTCTGAGGCTGTTTGTGCCGCTCGCTGTGCCTGTAGAAAGTTCTGCGCTTGCGATTGAGCAAGGGCCGCGGCCCGATTACGGTCGATCTCGCTTTGTGCTACTTGGGCTCTGGAACCGCCAAAAGCTCCTGCCCCTACGGCTTGCCCTGCCGCCTGATCCTGTTGAATATCAAAAGCTCTGTTAATTTCGGCCTGCACCGCGTCTTGATAGGGGTTCATGTACTCTGTAACGGCACCCGGTTGTATGGCCCGAAGCGCGTCGCCCATCGTGTAACCAGCTTGTTCAAAAAACGGTGTAAACCCTCCAATACCCTGTGCCGCAAGTTGTCCAGCTTGTTGTTGCAAAGCAGACTGTCCTGCCACCTGTTGTACAGGTAACGTGATGGGTACGTCAGCAAGAGCCCTAGCATCTTCAAGAAGTCCTAGCTTATAGGCTTCAATTTCGGGAGCTTCTCGGACTATCTGCTCAGTTACACTCATGACATCATTCGTCCTTTATTTTCGAGATTACGCATCATTGAATACATGTTGTTAATACCTTGCGTCATATTACCTTTACCGAGCCCCTTAACGGCGTTCTTTGTCATTACAAATTCACCGGGCATCAATAAAGCGCGGACGCTGTCCTCGTCGGGTACACCTTCGTTAGGCATGATTCCGCCAGTCCGACGTGGAAAAACTTGACCGCCGTCTGCGGCAAACATTTGTGGACGCACAAATGGATTACGCATTTGCGGAGGCAAAGAAGGAGGAGAGAAAGGACCGTAGTTGGTGCCTACCGTAAACGGGCCTTGTGCAAGAGAGGGTGTTCTTGCTTCTGGAGACAACCTATATTGCTCCGGGTTTTCTGCCAGAAGGTCTGCCCCTGTGCGCTGATCGACAAGGTTTGGATCGTCTTGTGGAGCCGCTTCAAAGAAACCACCCAACGCGGCGGCCCCTGTGCCTGCTACAGCTAATGGGCCGTAACGCTGTATGAAACCCGGAGTTAATTCATTTGTCGCTAAAGCTGTTGCTTCTGCTGAACCTAGCTTTGAATTAGCCGTCATTAATTCCTGCGCTTTTTGAGCAATGTCTGATGACGTGGGCATACCCGAACTAGGGTTGAGGAAATCTAAGGCACTTTGCCCAGTTTCTTTTAATGAATCTACAAAACCAGACCCGGCGGTTTCGACGGGGCCTACAGGAACTAAGTTACCCCCTGCATCCAACGTCAGTCCTGCACCGAGATCTGTCGCTGACGCAATTTCTTGTCCCGGCGTGACCGAAACGTCCGGAGATGCAACTTTTTTTAAAGTT